>Ga0268357_100118_pt1 | contig 142174 bp, 125 predicted proteins | sample BioMet10_FD_192466 | JGI IMG/M metagenome (GOLD analysis project Ga0268357, IMG submission 192466) | Sewage microbial communities from Oakland, California, United States - Biofuel 10 (Illumina Assembly) | ecosystem: Engineered > Wastewater > Sewage > Unclassified | place: USA: California...
AAGGGGGCGCAGGGGTGCAGGGGGCGCGCAGCCCCTTGCCCGCCGGAGGCGTTCCCCTAGGCCGCGGCTTTTTCCACGCCCCCGACGCTTGCCCCGTGGCCAAGCGCAGCGCGCGACGAACGCCACGAGCAAAACGCGAACACGCGGGACCATACCCACCCCCCTGAAAGGGGGCGCAGGGGTGCAGGGGGCGCGCAGCCCCTTGCCCGCCGGAGGCGTTCCCCCTAGGCCGCGGCCTTTTCCGCGGCCTTGCGCGCGCGGGCGGGCCGTCTGCGCCGGGCGACCCAGAGGCGGAGGCGTTCCAGGTAGAGGTAGACGACGGGGGTGGTGTAGAGGGTCATGGCCTGGCTGAAGAGCAGGCCGCCGATGATGGCGATGCCCAGGGGCCGGCGCAGCTCCGAGCCCACGCCGTGGCCCAGGGCCAGGGGCACCGCGCCCAGGAGGGCGGCCATGGTGGTCATCATGATCGGCCGGAAGCGCAGCAGGCAGGCCTTGGTGATGGCTTCCTCGGGGGAGAGCCTGTCGCGCCGTTCGGCCACGATGGCGAAGTCGACCATCATGATGCCGTTCTTTTTGACGATGCCGATGAGCAGGATGATGCCGATGATGGCGATGACGGAGAGGTCGGTGCGCGTGAAGAGGAGGGCGAGCACCGCGCCGACGCCGGCCGAGGGCAGGGTGGACAGGATGGTCACGGGGTGGACGAGGCTTTCGTAGAGCACGCCGAGGACGATGTAGACCGAGACGAGGGCGGCGAGGATGAGCAGGGGCTGGTTCTTGAGCGAGGCCTGGAAGGCCTGGGCGGTGCCCTTGAAGTTGCCGCTGATGCTGGCGGGCAGACCGATTTCGCGGGCGGCGTTCTCGGTGGCCTGCACGGCGTCGCCCAGGGCCGAGCCCGGCGAGAGGTTGAAGGAGATGGTGACGGCCGGGAACTGGCCCTGGTGATTGACGGCCAGGGCGGAGGTCTTCTGCTCGTGGGTGGTGAAGACGCTCAAGGGGGCCTGACCGCCGCCGGTGACGGGCACGAAGATGTCGCGCAGGCCGTCGGGACCGAGGAGGTGTCCGGGCTCGGCCTCCATGATCACGTGGTACTGGTTGAGGGCGGCGTAGGTGATGGCCACCTGGCGCTGACCGAAGGCGTCGTAGAGGATGTTGTCGATGAGCTGCGGCGAGACGCCCAGGCGCGCGGCGGTGCGGCGGTCGATGCGCAGGTTGGACATGAGCCCCTTGTCCAGCTGGTCGCTGTTGACGTCCACGAGCTGCTTGATGCCGCGCATCTTGGCCAGCAGCCGCGGGGCCCAGAGGTTCAGGTCGTTCACGCTCTCGCCCTGGAGGGTGAACTGGTAGAGGGCGCTGGAGCCGCGGCCGCCGACGCGCAGTTCCTGGACCATCTGCAGGAAGGTGGGCGCGCCGGGCACCTTGGCCAGCTTTTTGCGCAGGCGCATCATGACCTCTTCGCCGTTGATGCCGCGCTTTTCGAAGGGGGCCAGGGTGATGAACAGCCGGGCGCTGTTGGCTGTTGCGCCGCCGCCGCCGGAGCCGCCGACGAAGCCGGTGACGTGCTCCACATCCGGGTCCGACTTGATGATCGCCATGACGGTCTTGAGCTTTTCGCGCATGACGCCGAAGGACACGTCCTGCGAGCCCTGGATGTTGCCGGCCAGGCGTCCGGTGTCCTGCTGCGGGAAGAAGCCCTTGGGGATGATCACGTAGAGGACCACGCTGAGGGCGAGCATGGCCACTGCGGCGAGCAGGGTGACGCGCTTGTGCCGGAGGGCCACGGCCAGCGTTTCGGCGTAGAACCGCTGCACCCCGTCGAAGGCGGCCTCCAGGGCCCGGGCGAAGCGCCCGGTGCGCTCCTGGCCGGGCGGCCGCAGCAGGTGCGCGCACATCATCGGCGTGGCGGTGAGCGAGAGCAGCATGGACACGAAGATGGCCGCGGAGAGCGTCACGGCGAATTCGCGGAACAGCCGGCCGACCATGCCGCCCATGAGCAGGATGGGCAGGAACACGGCCACCAGCGAGAGGCTCATGGAGACCACGGTGAAGGAGATCTCCCGCGCCCCGGCGAAGGCCGCCTGGCGGGGCTGCATGCCGCCCTCGATGTGCCGGGTGACGTTCTCCAGCACGACGATGGCGTCGTCGACCACGAAGCCCGTGGCGATGGTCAGGGCCATGAGCGAAAGGTTGTCCAGGGAGTAGCCGAACAGGTACATGACGGCGAAGGTGCCGACCAGGGAGACCACGGTGGCCACGCCGGGGATGATCGTGGCGCGGAAGGTGCGCAGGAACAGGAAGACCACCAGGATCACCAACGCGCAGGAAAGGATCAGGCTCAGCTCCACGTCGTGGAGGGAGCCGCGGATGGGCGGCGTGCGGTCGACCACGGGCGTGAGCTTGGCCCCGCCGGGCAGCGAGGCCTCCAGCCGCGGCAGCAGCGCGCGCACGTTGTCCACGGTCTCGATGATGTTGGCCCCGGGCTGGCGAAAAACCACCAGGGATACGGCGGGGTTGCCGTCCACGAAGCCGGTCTGCCGGACGTCCTCCACGCTCTCCGCCACCGTGGCCACGTCGGCCAGGCGCACGGCGGCGCCGGAGCGGTAGGTCAGGACGAGGGGCTCATACGCCGCGGCCACGGGCTTGAGCTGATCGTTGGTCTGCACCTCCCAGGCCTGCTCGCCGCGGCTCACCTGGCCCTTGGGCCGGTTGACGTGGGTCTTGGCCAAAACCCCGCGCACATCCTCCAGGCTCAGGCCGTAGCGGCTCACCGCCGCGGGGTTGAGCTCCACGCGCACGGCCGGCAGCGACCCGCCGCCCACGAACACCTGGCCCACGCCGTCCACCTGGGCGATCTTCTGCTGGAGCACCGTGGAGGCCAGATCATAGAGCTTCTGGCGCTCGTGCCGGTCTGAGGTGAGGGCCAGGATGAGGACCGGCGCGTCGGCCGGGTTGACCTTGCGGTAGGTCGGGTTGGAGGGCATGTTCGAGGGCAGGAAGCCCCGCGCCGCGTTGATGGCGGCCTGCACGTCCCGCGCCGCGCCGTTGATGTCGCGGTCCAGGTCGAACTGAAGCGTGATGCTCGTGGTGCCGCGGTAGCTCGTGCTGGTCATCTCGCTGACGCCGGCGATGCGCCCGAACTGGCGCTCCAGGGGCGCGGCCACGCTGGTGGCCATGGTCTCCGGGTCCGCGCCGGGCAGCGAGGCCGAAACGCTGATGGTCGGGAAGTCCACCTGCGGCAGGGGCGAGACCGGCAGCATCCGAAAGGCGATGGCCCCGGCCAGGGCGATGGCCAGGGTCAGCAGCGTGGTGGCCACGGGCCGCCGGATGAACGGCGCGGAAAGGCTCATGCGCCGCCCCCGCCGTCCGGCCCGCCGCCGGGGGCAACGTCTTCCCCGGCCGGTTCGCCGGGCAGGATCGCGCCGGCCGCGCCGTGGCCCAGCACCCGGCGCGAAAGCCGGTCGAAGGCCAGGTAGATCACCGGCGTGGTGTACAGCGTGAGCACCTGGCTGATGACCAGGCCGCCGATGATCGAGACGCCCAGCGGCCGGCGCAGCTCCGAGCCCACGCCGGTGCCCAGGGCCATGGGCAGCGCGCCCAGGAGCGCGGCCATGGTGGTCATCATGATCGGCCGGAAGCGCAGCAGGCTGGCCTTGTAGATGGCCTCCTCCGGCGGCAGGCCCTGCTCGCGCTCGGCCTCCAGGGCGAAGTCCACCATCATGATGCCGTTCTTCTTGACGATGCCGATGAGCAGAATGATGCCGATGACCGCGATGACCGTCAGCTCCATGCGGCAGGCCATGAGCGCCAGCACCGCGCCCACGCCGGCCGAGGGCAGGGTGGACAGGATGGTCACGGGATGGATGTAGCTCTCGTACATGACGCCGAGGACGATGTAGACCGTGATCAGCGCGGCCAGGATCAGCAGGGGCTGGCTGGACAGGGAGGACATGAAGGCCTGGGCCGTGCCCTGGAACTCGCCCTGGGTGCTGGCCGGGAGCCCGACCTCGGCCGCGGCCTGGTGCACGGCCGTCACGGCATGGCCCAGGGCCACGCCGGGCGCGAGGTTGAACGAGGCCGTCACCGCCGGGAACTGGCCCTGGCGGGAGATCACCAGCGGGCCCACGGTCTCGCTGACCCGGGCGATGGACGTCAGCGGCACGCTCGTGCCGGCGGTGCTCTTGAGGTACACGGAGTCCAGGGCCGCCGGGCCGGCGGTCATGCTCTCCGGCGCCACGAGCACCACGCGGTACTGGTTGAGTTCGGTGAAGATGGTGGACACGAAGCGCTGGCCGAAGGCGTCGTACAGGGCGTTGTCCACGTCCAGCGGGGTGAGCCCCAGGCGTGCGGCCGTGGCCCGGTCGATGTCCACCTGCACGCGCAGCCCCTTGTCCTGCTGGTCGCTGGAGACGTCCAGCAGCTCCGGCCGGGCGCGCAGGGCCTCCACGAAGCGCGGGGCCGCCTCCGAAAGCACCGCCGGATCCGGGTCGTCCAGGGTGTACTGGTACTGGGTGCGGCTCATGCGGGCGTCCACGGTGAGGTCCTGGGCCGGCTGCATGAACAGGGTGATGCCGAAGCCGCCCTCCAGCTTCGCGGCCAGGCGGCGGATGACTTCGGTGGCGCTTTCGCTGCGCTCGGACAGGGGCTTGAGGGTGATCTGGATGCGGCCGCTGTTCAGGGTCACGTTGGTGCCGTCGATGCCGATGAACGAGGACAGGCTCTCCACGGCCGGGTCGCGCAGGATCTCCCGGGCCAGGGCCTGCTGGCGCTCGCTCATGGCCGGGAAGGACACCGACTGCGGGGCCTCGGAGACGCCGAGGATCAGCCCCGTGTCCTGCACCGGGAAAAAGCCCTTGGGGATGTAAACGTACAGGACCACCGTGAGGACCAGGGTGCCCACGGCCACGCCGAGGGTCAGGGTCTGGTGGCGCAGGACCACGGCCAGGGTCCGGCCGTAGGCCTCGACCATCCGGTCGAAGCGGCGCTGCACCCAGGCGGCCAGGCCGCGCTGCGGCAGCTTGTCCTTGGGCACGTGCTTCAGCAGCCGCGCGCACATCATCGGCGTCAGCGTCAGGGAGACCACGGCCGAAAGCAGGATGGTCACGCCCAGGGTGATGGCGAACTCGCGGAACAGCCGGCCCACCACGTCGCCCATGAACAGCAGCGGGATGAGCACCGCAATGAGCGAGACCGTGAGGGAGAGGATGGTGAAGCCGATCTGCTTGGCGCCCTTGAGCGCCGCGACGAAGGGCGTTTCGCCCTCCTCCACGTAGCGCGAGACGTTCTCGATCATCACGATGGCGTCGTCGACCACGAAGCCGGTGGAGATGGTCAGGGCCATGAGCGACAGGTTGTTCAGGCTGAAGCCCGCCAGGTACATGACCCCGAAGGTGCCGATGAGCGACACCGGCACGGCCACGCTGGGAATGGCCGTGGCCGGCAGGTTGCGCAGGAAGAGATAGATCACGAGCACCACCAGGGCCACGGCGAGCATCAGTTCGTGCTGCACGTCGCGCACGCTGGCGCGGATGGTGGTGGTGCGGTCGGAAAGGATGGAGACCTTCACCGCCGCCGGCAGCGAGGCCTGGAGCTGGGGCAGCAGGCGCTTGATGCGGTCCACCACCTCGATGACGTTGGCCCCGGGCTGGCGCTGGATGTTCAGGATGATCGCCGGGTCGGTGTTCATCCAGGCGGCCTGGCGCACGTCCTCGGGCCCGTCCTCGACCTCGGCCACCTCGGACAACAGCACCGGGGCGCTGTTCTTCCAGCCCACCACGAGGGCGCGGTAGTCGGCGGCGGAATAGAGCTGGTCGTTGGCCCCGATGATCGCGGCCTGCCGGGGCCCGTCGAAGCCGCCCTTGGCCTGGTCCACGTTGGCGTTGGAGATGGCGGTGCGCAGGTCCTCCATGGTCATGCCCAGGGCGGCCAGGGCGCGCGGGTTGGCGTGGACGCGCACGGCCGGCCGCTGCCCGCCGCTGATGCTCACCAGGCCCACGCCGGGCAGCTGGGAGATCTTCTGGGCCAGGCGCGTGTCGGCCAGATCCTGCACCTTGTAGAGCGGCAGCTCTTTTGAGGTCAGGGCCAGGGTCAGGATGGGCGCGTCGGCCGGGTTGACCTTGCTGTACACCGGCGGATTGGGCAGGTCCTTGGGCAGGTAGGAATAGGCGGAGTTGATGGCCGCCTGGACCTGCTGCTCGGCCACGTCCAGGGTGATGGCCAGGGAGAACTGCAGGGTCACGATGGAGCAGCCGCCGGAGCTGGTGGAGGTCATCTGCGAAAGGCCGGGCATCTGGCCGAACTGGCGCTCCAGGGGCGCGGTGACGCTGGTGGCCATGACGTCCGGGCTCGCGCCGGGATAAAAGGTGCGCACCTGGATGGTGGGATAGTCCACCTGCGGCAACGCCGCCACGGGCAGCTGTTTGTAGGCCACCAGCCCGGCGAGGACGATGGCCACCATCAGCAGGGCGGTGGCCACGGGCCGCCGGATGAACGGCTCGCAGATGTTCATGGCTTGGCCTTGACCCCGCCCTCGCCCGGTTGCTGCGCCGCCGGGGGCGACGCGTGGACCGCGCGCCGGACTGCGTCGCCGGACGCGGCCGCCCGGCCCTTGGCGGATTCGGCCCCGGGCGCTTCCGCCCTGGCCGGAGCGGCGGCGTGCGCCAGAGCTTGTGCAGCCGGCTGTGCAGGGGCTTGTGCAGCAGGTTGTGCAGGATTCTGCGCGGTGGCGTTGTGCCCCGCGCCGCCGCCGGCCTTGCCGCCCGCGCCCTTGCCGCCGGGCCCGCCGGACTGGCGCACCTCCACGGCGGAGCCGTCGCGCAGGCGCTCGGCCCCTTCCACCACGACCTTCTCGCCGGCGGAAAGCCCGTTGAGAACGACGCTGCGGCCGTCGCCGGCCTCGCCCACGCCCACCGGCCGGGTCTTGACCGTGTTGTCGGCCCCGACCACGAACACGTATGAGCCCTGCTGGCCGCGCTGCACGGCCGCGGCGGGGATGACCACCGCGCCCTTGAGCACCTCCAGAAGCAGCTTGGCGTTGACGAACTGGTTGGGATAGAGCTCGCCGTCGGCGTTGGCGAAGGCGGCCTTGAGCCGCACGGTGCCGGTGGTGTTGTCGATCTGGTTGTCCAGGCTGGCCAGCTCGCCCTCGGCGAGTTTGCGCGCCTGCTCGCGGTCGTAGGCGTCCACGCGGAGCTTCGCGCCCTCGCGCAGCTTGGCCAAAACCCGCGGCAGCTGGTCCTCGGGCAGGGTGAACAGCACGGTGATCGGCGAAAGCTGGTTGACCACGAGGAGGCCCGTGGAGTCGCTGGAGCGGACCATGTTGCCCGGGTCCACCTGGCGCAGGCCCACCCGGCCGGAGACCGGAGCGGTGATGCGGCAGTAGGTGATTTGCAGCTGGGCGGCGTCGGCCTGGGCCTTGTCCGTGATGACCGCGCCCTCGTACTGCTTGACCAGGGCGAGCTGGGTGTCGAGCTGTTGACGCGCGATGGCCCCCTGCTTGATCAGATCGTCATAGCGCTTGAGGTCGAGGCGGGAGTTGTCCAGCAGGGCCTGATCGCGCCGGAGCTGGCCCTCGGCCTGGGCCAGCTGGACCTGGAAGGGCCGCGGATCGATGACCAGCAGGAGCTGGCCGGCCTTGACCATCTGGCCCTCGCGGAAGAGCACCTGCATGAGCTGGCCGTCGACGCGGCTCTTGACCGTCACGGAATTCAGCGGCGTCACGGTGCCCAGGCCGGTGAGGAAGACCTCCACGTCCTGGACCGTCGCCTCGGCCACGGCCACGGGCATGGCGCGGACCTGCTTGGCGTCCTTCCGCTTGCCGCCCGCGCCGGCGGAAAACTGCCACCAGGCCCAACCGGCGAGGGCCAGACAAATCACGACGACAAGCGGCAGAATGCGCTTCAGCCGGGGCTTTTCGGGAGCTTGATCGCTCATGTCGGGGTCCTGTTTGCGGCGGCGCGGCCGTTTTCCGGCCGGCTGCGCGCCGGTTTTTCCTGCATTCCGGGAGGATTTCCCGTGTTTAAAGCAATAAACATGCCTGCGCGCACAGGTCAGGTTTGCCGCCCGTCCGTATGGCGACAGCGTGCGCGGCGCGGCCGAATTGCTTTCGCGGAGAAAGCAATAATCCCGTCCTGCCGGATGGGACAAGCGCTATTTCTTGGCCATCCGCCGATAGACTCCAACGGGAGCCGCTCTATGTTATTGCATAATATTCGAATATTATTGCAGTTAAATTATTCGCGGCGACAGCCACGCCAGACGCTTCCCTCCGCAGGCTCTTCGCGGTAAAAGGAATCGGCAAATTTCGCCGGTGCAAAAAGTTGCCAACCGAAAGCTTTCCCCGGAGGCTCCACCGTGCCCATCAACGCCAAGCGCTGCGCCCAGCGCCTTCTCGCCGTGGCCCCGGCGCTCATGCAGATCCTGCGCGCGGAGATGCGCGCCGGACGCCGCCCGGATCTGACCGTGCCGCAGTTCCGCATGCTCGTGTTCTTCCAGATCCATCCCGGCGCGCCCCTGACCGGCGCGGCCGAGCACCTCGGCCTGAGCCTGCCCGCCGCGTCCAAGCTGGCCGTGGGCATGACCGCGCGCGGCCTGCTGGCCCGCGAGACCAGCGCCGAGGACCGCCGGCGCATGGCCGTCACCGTCACCCCGGACGGGCTCCGCTGCCTCTCCGCCGCGCGCGAGGCCGCCGTGGCCGTGTTCACCGAGCGCCTGGAGCGGCTTTCCCCGACGGAGCGGGACGTGCTGTTCGCCATGCTCGGCGCGCTGCAAACGGTCTTCGAGATCCCCGGCGAGGCGCAGGTCGGCGTCTCCGGCGGCCTGCCACGCAGCCCCCTGGCCTGAGAGAATCAGGCAAATAATGGGCAGGATCGTATCTCCCGCTCCCCACTCCGCCGCCCTATGATCACTGGGAAAACGGTCTGGGAACCGGCGCCCTGACGCGGGCGGCGGGAACCGGCCGGCGGTTTCGGGCCACTAGCCGCCCCCAAACGGCGGCCGCACCAACAGGGAGGAAGCATGGACGACGATACGAGGATGACCCGCAGGAATTTCCTGAAGTCCGGCGCGCTGGCCTTCGGGGCCGCCGCAACCTTTGAGTTCGCCGGCCTGGGCGACGCCCAGGCCGCGCCGGCCGCAGGCGACGCGCCGCAACAGTCCGGGACCGATTCGGCCGCGGCCAAGTCCGCAGTCTACTTCACCAGGGACATCGGCGTAGCCGGGCTGCTCAAGGTCTACGCCAGGGTGAGCCGGGACATCACGGGCAAGGTGGCCATCAAGCTGCACACCGGCGAGCCGCACGGCCCGAACCTGCTGCCCATCGAACTCATCAGAGGCCTGCAGGCGACGATTCCGAACAGCTCCATCGTCGAGTGCAACGTGCTCTACCCCAGCCCCCGGCAGCACACCGAGACCCACCGGGAAGTCATCAAGACCAACGGCTTCGACTTCTGCCCGGTGGACATCCTGGACGCCGAGGGCGACGCCCTGCTGCCCGTTCCCGGCATGCGCGAGTTTTTGGACAAGTGGGGCGGCTTCGGCATGCAGGATCGGCCGTACACGCCGGGCGTCCACCTGACCGAAATCGCCGTGGGCAAACATCTGTTGAACTATGACTCCCTGCTCGTGTACACGCACTTCAAGGGCCACGCCATGGGCGGCTTCGGCGGCTCGCTGAAGAACATCGCCATCGGCTGCGCCTCGGGCCAGGGCGGCAAGCGGCAGATCCACGGCGACGGCTGGGCCGGCGGCCCCCCGTTCCTGGAGCGCATGGTCGAGGCGGGCAAGGGCGTCGTGGACCACTTCGGCCCGCGCATCACCTACGTCAACGTGCTCAAAAACCTCTCCGTGGACTGCGACTGCGACGCCCACGGCAAGCCGCCGGCCATGGCCGACATCGGCATCCTGGCCTCGACGGACATCCTGGCCGTGGACAAGGCCTCCGTGGACCTCGTGTACGCCCAGTCCGGGAGCCAGAAGCGCGCCCTCGTCGAGCGCATCGAGTCCAGGCAGGGCCTGCGCCAGCTCTCGTACATGAAGGCCCTGGGCCTGGGCAGCGACCGCTACGACCTCATTCCCGTCTAGCCCCGAGGAGACGCCATGACCGTTCCCGTCTATTACGCCGATCTTTCCGTGAAGAATCCCGCCGACACCCGCCTGGCCAAGATCCAGCGGCTGTGCGACGCCGTGGGCCTGGCCGACAGGGTGAAGCCGCTGCGCAAGGGCGGCGAGGACGAGGTGGTGGCCGTCAAGGCCCACTTCGGCGAAACCGGCAACGACACCTACCTGCACCCGACCTTCGTCCGCCAGGTGGTGGACTGCGTGAAGGCCGCGGGCGGCCGGCCCTTCCTCACGGACACCTGCACCCTGTACAAGTCCACCCGGCATAACGCCGTGGACCACCTGGAGACCGCCTATCTGCACGGCTTCACGCCCTACGTGGTCGGCGCGCCGGTGATCATCGCCGACGGCGTGACCAGCAGGTGCTACGAGGAAGTGCCGGTGAACCTGAAGCACTTCGCCAGCGTCAAAATCGCCCAGGCCTTCCGCTCGGCCAGCGCCATGGTGGTGCTCTCGCACTTCAAGGGCCACATGATGGGCGGCTTCGGCGGGGCGTTGAAGAATCTCGCCATGGGCTGCGCGCCCCAGGCCGGCAAGATCGACCAGCACGGCCGCAACGTGGCCATCCGCGGCGTCTGCGTGGGCTGCGGCGAATGCGTGAAGGTCTGCCCGCAGAACGCGCTGTCCCTCGGCAAGCCGGAGAAGGGCCGCAAGGGCCGCCGCGCGGCCATCGACAAGACGCGCTGCATCGGCTGCTACGAGTGCGTCACCGTGTGCCGCCAGGGGGCCATCGGCGTCGACGCCGCCGGCGAGTACGCCGACTTCACGGAGCGCATGATGGAATACGCCTTCGGCGCGGTGCAGGGCAAGGCGGGCCGCGTCGTCTACCTGAACTTCCTCATGGCCGTGACCACGCAGTGCGACTGCGCGGCCTGGAGCGAACCGGCGCTCGTGCCGGACCTGGGCATCCTGGCCTCCGCCGATCCCGTGGCCATCGACACGGCCAGCTTCGATCTGGTGAACGCCGCCCCCAGCCTGATCCACCTGGACGGGCACGAGGTCCACTCCCACGGCTACGACAAGTTCGCCGCCCTGCGCCCGCAGACGCGCGGCCGGCACCAGATCGACTACGCCGAAGCGATCGGCCTGGGCACCACCACATACGAACTCATCAAGGTCTAGCCGCCCGCGCGCGGCGGCGGAATCCCGCGCCGCACCGGCGGAAAGGAGAAGCTGCGATCATGGGCAAGAACGTGCTGATCGTGTCCGGCAGCCCGCGCAAGGGCGGGAACTCCGATCTGTTGTGCGACCAGTTCCTGGCCGGGGCCCACGAAGCCGGGCACCGGGCGGAAAAACTCCGCGTGGCGGAGCTGCGCATCAACTTCTGCACCGGCTGCGGAACCTGCGTGAAGACGGGCCGCTGCGCGCAAAAGGACGACATGGCCGGCGCGCTGGAGAAGCTGCTCGCGGCGGACGTCATCGTCCTGGCCACGCCCGTCTACTTCTATGCCATGTGCGGCCAGATGAAGACCTTCATCGACAGGATCTGCCCCGTCTACACCCGCCTCACCGGCAAGGACGCGTACTTCATCCTGGCGGCCGCGGATCCGGACACGGCGGCCATGGCCCGGACGGTGGAAGGCTTCCGGGGCTTCACCTCCTGCCTCACGGACGTGCGGGAGCGGGGCGTCGTCTACGGTGTCGGCGCGTGGGCCGCCGGGGAGATCAAGACCTCGCCGGCCATGCGCCAGGCCTTCGAAATGGGCCGCAACGCATAGCGCCGCCCCCCGCGACGGGCCCGACGACGGGGGCCCCCCGCATCACGAAAAAGGCCTTACGAATCACTTCGTAAGGCCTTGTCGTTCTCTGGTGCCGAGGGAGAGACGAGCCGTGCGAATCTCCTCAACACTCAACGGCCTGGGATGACAGGCAATCTCTCCAGAGGCGGGTACGGGTTGGACGTGAGCTTTGTACCTTGCCTATGTGCCTGTGACGGGCACTCTGGCACACCCATGCTGCCAGAGACAGCGCTCGTGTTCAAGCCCTAAGGCCTGCCTGACTTGGGTAATCGCTTCGTTAAGCCTGTTCCTGTTTGTCGACCGGGCGAGGGGTCTTGAACCACCAGGACCTGAGGGCATCCCAAGGTTTCCCGATGCTGCCCGGTTCGCAACCTCCAGCATTCTGCACAAGGTATAGGCCTAGCCTTCTCGCTCCATAGGCGACGACAACTATGGCCACGAACCTGAGGGCTTCAAGCCCATAGCCTGCAGTTCCAAAGGAGAGGGCTGTAATGGGGAGCACAGCCACCCCTTTGAAGAGTAGACAGATAACCAAAACTATCTCGCCCCACCCCATCGGGATAAAGCCGACAGACCATATCCAAACTGAGATGCCGAGCAGATAAGCGACAAGAACCAGCAAGGAGCCAGTGATGCGTCTCAGCTTATTGATGCGTGAGAGAGCACCCAAGACAACCAGGACGAGGTAGACCCAAGGCAAGATAGCTGTGGTGAAGACCCGATAGACTGCCTCCCATTCATCATTCGAAGCATTCGAATACACCAGAGTACTCACCAGCATGCCAAGAGCAAGAACCACTACGGGCTTAGTGACCTCGCGTTCCAGCTTGAGCATCTTCTCCCACATCGGCCCACCTCCCCCTTTGCATATCTACTATATCAGCCATCCGGATGCTGTCCATAGGGAAGGGCAAGAAATGCCCACGGTTGGCTAGTGCAGCGCCCTAAGACCCCACCTTGAGGTACGGCCCAAGAAGTTCTTGCACATTTGGTGAGGTGATGCCGTTCACGCAAGCTCGTCCGGACAGCTTCCCCAGCTTGTTCAGGAAGCCTTGGCTCGGAACTCTGCCCGTGGCCTCGGCGTACTGGCGATGATGGGCCGAGAGAAGGGCCATGACCTTTTGGGCAATCTCCGGGGGCACCTTGCCGACCACAGGACGGTTGACGGGCATGTTCTTCATGTGGATGCGCCCGAACTCGCGTTGGCCCTGAAGGATTGCGACAAGGTCCGCAGCCAAGGCCTCTTCAAGGGGAGCGGAGTAGGCCAAGGCCGAGTTCTCATGCGGCACCTGAGCGCCAACAAGGTCGGGGTTGTCGCTCTTGATGAGGTCAAGCCAAGCCCTGCGAATGACCTCCCCAGCTTCCTCCAGTCCGTGGTCGGGGCCAGGGTCGCCCAACAGGTGAAACTTCAACACGGGTTGACCATAGGCCCTGCTGCGCCTGACTTCCCACCTGTAAAAGAACCACCCCAATGGGAATCCCCGCTCGACTCTTGCCCTGAAGTTCTTCAGCAGGCGCTCAAGGTCAGGCTTCCCCCTGCGGTCCAAGGTCCATTTGGTGGGGGAGCCTTCAGGAGCAGGCTTGAACCAGTTGTGGCGGGAGATGTCGAACAGGCAGAAGGCCTCAAGTGACAGGTCCACGGCCAAGCTGAAGAGCAGGTTGTCCAGGGTGTTCTTCCTGCGGGAAGCGGACTTGCGCTCCCTGGTGCCCCTGCTGACGGCCTTGGGCTTGGCCTTCTGCTGCTCCTCCTGCGCACCTTCGGGGGCTTCCCCAGGGGCCTCCTGGGCCTTCCTGCGCCTCTGCGGACCTACATCCCAGGACAAGTAGCCGACCCCTGAGGGGGACATGCGGAGGATGAAGGTGAGGGCCTCAGGCTGCGAAGTGGTAGTCTCTGATGACGTAGTCATGTCAAGCCTTCCTGGGTGTGTCGTGAAGCTCTCGTGACTTAAATAATGGGGATGACCAGGTCAAGCAAGAACTCGCCGTGAGTGCGGCACCGCCTATCCACAGGGCAAGTTTTGGCCGGAAAATCTGAGTCACTTACCGATGGTCTGGTTCAGGCGTGATTTCCCCCAGGCCCCCCCTCGACTTGGCTCTGGCGCGGGGCGGGTACATGCCGAATGAAGCCAAAGCGACCTCGCGACCAATGAACATGCTTGGCTGCGTGTGAGCATCTGTTTTTTGACGACTATACCATCTCCTGCCACTTGGTGAGCTTCAGGCGCTCCAGGTCCAGGACGCCGCTGAAGTCGAGCTTGCTCACAACGTCATCAAACAAGGCCTTGACCGGGAAGCGGCCTTCGTACCCAGCGGTGACATCATCAAACTCGCCCTGTGCGTGGCCCACAATCTCCTTCACCTTGCGCCTGTCGAGGTCCTGGAGCTTGCAGCGAGTGATGAAGCTGTGGCGGAGCGAATGGAACGTGAGGGGACTTACCTCGCCTGGACCGCCACCCACGCCACGGGCCTGCCTGAAGTCGGAGAACCACTTGGAAGGGGCTTTCCCAAGTTGGTCGGGATTGGCGTACTTCAGAAGTGAGGGGAACAGCAGGGACTCCTTGCGCTTGCGGAGCATGTCCACCCTGTAGAGCAGGCCCAGTTCGATGAGTGCCGGGTGCAGAGGAACCCACCGGGTAGCCGCCGCAGTCTTGAGCGTCTTCCCTTCGGCGTCGTCGTCGTTGATGTCCAGGAACCACACCCCAGAGGCCGTGTCCTGTTTGATGTCGGTGAGGCGCAGTTGGCAGAGTTCTCCCAGCCTCGCTCCAGTGCAAAGGCCCATGAGCGGGAGCCAGTACTTCCATGCTTGGTCAAGCTTCCGGCTGGTGTAGACCTCCGGAGCGAACAGTAGACGAAGCTCCTCGTCCGTATAGGGCCTGCGGGCCTCCGTGGTGGGCTTGCGGTCCACCTCCAGCACCCGCTTCAGTTGGGCGAGAGGAAAAGTTCCGGGGTACTCCTCGTCCAACCAGTTGAGCATGGTGCTGACGCTCACAAAGCGGTCGTCCAGGGTCGCAGGCGTGAGCAGGTCTCCGGCAGGTATGGTCATCTGCAATAGCTGTGGAATGCTCTTGCCCTTGTACAACTTGGCCCGTGTCCTGTTCTTGGGGAGCCGATGGACAACCCGACTGTATTCCCGCATGTCGTCACGGGTGAGACTCACCATGGGTTTGTCGCCCACAAGCTCAAGGAACTCGTTGAAGATGGGGAGGAACTTCTCCCGGCTCCTGGGACGCCACCTGCGGGACTGAACGTTAACGTACTTGGCGATGCCCTCACCAAGCGTCACGGATGAAGCCTGGAGGTGCTGAGGGACAATCGCGGCCAAAGAGGGTTGAGGCGCTGGCGGAGGACTTGTGGCGTAGGTGTCGGAGTAGTCGCCAACTGCTCTGGCCTGTCCAATGCGGGCCAACTCAACCTCACGCTTCATCAACTCCAGGGCAAAACGTCGGTAGGAAGGAGAGTCCTTCTCCAGGGAAAGCCCGTGTCGCTTAAGGAGGTCATCCACCGTTGGCTCAAAGAAGCTGGTCCTGTTGAGGGCCAGGGCTTGCCGAGTCTTCTCCTCGTACGTGCCGAGGATTGCCGCGTGGTCCCTGGGGAACGTTGTGTCGAATGGACCAGAAACGCTGGCCTTGTGGGCCTCCCAGTCCTCCAGGGCCTGCCGAACGTAGTCGGTGAGGAGGGCCTGGATTTGCTCCGGGGTGAGTTCTGCGGACATGATTGAGTCTCCCTTGGAATCCAGCAGGGTGAGGAATCGAGCAACAGCGGCTCCTACCTGCTGTCCCTTGGCCCTGGCAAGCCTGATGTAGGCCGTCCACAAGGAACGCTTTACCTCTGTTCTGCCGAGGAGTGGGCGCAGACGTGCAGGCACAGCCATGCGGAAGTACCAGACGCCACCTTGTTGGAGGAGATGAGAGGGGTTGAAACGAAACATCGGGCCAAACCTTTTGCGGCTTGTACCCGATGCTTGTACCTGTCTCGTGGGCAGGTTCTGGGAGACTGACTCAACGTCGAATTATTCCGAATCGTTGAGGAACTTGCTGGTGCCGAGGGAGAGAAACGGAATCGGCTTCGTCCAACATTCCGGGATCAAACGAAAATTCTATCAACCCGGCGTGGCTTCCTCGAACTTTGTACCGGCAAATTGTACCCGTTCGGGTCATAAAGCACAAGGCGGTCCCATTGCCTGAGCCTCCAGACTGCGATAAACAATCGACCACAACATATCGCGCTTGGAGTTCATATGGGGAGAGCGAAAGAGCTTTGGATGCAGCAACAGGAAAGAGGATTCTCAATTGTTGACGGTTATGTCTGTAGTGATTGCTTCGGTGATGAAGCGATCAAACGATATATCATCAGCCATGCGACAGCAAAGAAATGTGATTACTGCGGGAAAGCTGCACGACGCCCAATTGCAGCCTCAGCAGATGACGTCACCGATCTCATTATACGTTGCATCAGGACTGAATACGTCCCTGTTGATGAATCTAACGCGCCATGGGACTCAGAAGAAAAGGATTGGGCGACTAATTATGTCGATTTTACAGATGTCCTATCCGATTCAGGACTCGATGCGGAATCAGAAATCTTTGATGCCATCTCTGGAGCCGTTGACGGATACTCTTGGGCTCGACCCTTTGGCGAGATATCTGAAGATGAAGCTCTTGACGTTGTTTGGAATGCATTCAAGAAAACAATCCTGCATAAGGCAAGATACGTCTTTTACAAACTCAAGCACGATGAGCCTGAGTCGCATGATCCATGGACATATCCTCCAGAGTCAATCCTTGAATCGCTTGCAAAGCATGCCGCTGAACTTGATCTGATAACAACGATCCCCACAGATACAACGATTTTTCGTGTCAGGATAAGCTCTTCGGGTGAACGGTTTCAGAGTGCACAAGATCTCGGGTCGCCCCCACCAGAGAAAGCACTCTATCCGAACAGAATGAGTCCAGCCGGGATACCGATGTTTTACGGGGCGGACAACGCGAAGACCGCCATCATTGAAACACTGGGTGACCGAAGAGACGACGGGGTAGCGTCAATTGCTGCCTTCCAGCCATTGCGCCCCCTCAAGGTTTTGGATTTGTCCAAGATCCCTGGCCCTCCGAGCCTCTTTGATGAAAGCATGAGCCACATCCGCCACGTAATCATCTTTTTGAACAGCTTCCTTAAGGAGTTCACCAAGCCTGTCCCAAAAGACAAACGCATGCATATTGACTATGTCCCTACGCAGGTCGTTACGGAATACTTCCGACATGTATTTCTCTACGAAGGAGAACACATTGACGGGGTGAAATACCCGAGTTCAAGAGACCCTGAAGGGATATCCTACGCGTTTTTCTTCCAGCAAGAGGACTGCACAGAAGATGCGGAGAAAAGGAGGCATCGGTGGTCAAGAAAACCATCGTTGATAATGGCCAAAGTGTACTGGAACTCGATCACTTTCAAGCCCAAATGGACGCTCCTGCGCTAGGAGTAAACCGGATTCAGTTCATTTGCACTTGATCGCCCCTCGAGGGCAGCGCCTTTCCCTCAAAAACAGCCCTCCAAAATTTCGGCGCGGCATGCTCCCCTTCCCCTGCGGAGGGCTTTTCCCAAGGGGGGAGTCAAAGAGTGCCGTTGGCCTTCCTGTGCTCCAGCACCTTCAGGATAAGCTCGATGTGTTCCGGCGCGAGGATGGAGAAGAAGTCGCCCGTGAACCGGATGCGATAGATGTAGTTCTTCTTTCCCTTGATGGCCCTCTCCAAGGTGATCCTGTCCCTGTACGCCGTCGTGTCGGTCATGGCAGCCAGCTTGCCCTCCAGTTCCCCGATCTGGGTCCGGATGCTGCCGAGGACCATGTCCTTGATGTCGCCCAAGGTCTCTTGCCCCACCTCGTATGAGGTCAGGGCCGCTAAGGGGATGTTGGCCCCGTTCATCTTGCCCCATCGGTTGGTGAGGTTGAGCCAAGCTTCCCGGTACTCCATGTACGGTCCCGTCTCCGGTGCACTGATGTAGCGTTCCAGCTTGCCCGAGTCGCCCTTGATCTCCTTCACGTTGGTGGCGAACTGATCCTTCTTCGGGGCCATCCCAACGATTCTGCACCATCGCTCCTGTAGCCATTTCCACAGGTCATGGGGGTCCGTTCGCTGGCCCGTCGAACCAACGATGTGGTAGTGCGGTTTTCCGGTTTGTCCCTGCGGCTCGATTCGCCATATCCACCACGACTCTGGGAACTGGTACTTGAGCCTGCGGTTCAGGCGGTCGAGGTCCGTCTTCCACTGCTTAGGGTCGGTGTTCACGCCGTCGCGGTAGCTCAGGGTGAGCAGGAAGTCGGGCAGTTCGGCAAGACCGTTGAGCGCCTTTATCAGGTTGTTCCTGCTGCGGCGGGAGAAGCTAGGCTCAGCCGATGTTCTTGCCTTCGGCTGCCGGGCCTGAGCTGCTGACTTGGCCTTCTTGAGGAGGTTCTTCTTGGCGAGGTCCGCGCCAACGATGATCCGTGGTCCGAGGGTGAGCCTGTACATGGTGGATTCGTGTTGGTTGGGGGTGTCGTAATGGCCTCTGGGAGTGCTGTACGGCCATGTGCCGATATGCAGTACATCTACCGAGACAAGGGGGAAACTGGTTTTGGCCTGTAGCCGCTTCCAGCTCCGTTCCTCAATTTTCCTGAACGGCCTGATCGTGGGTCTAAATGCGGAGCATTGCGCGATGCCCTTTCATGCCACGCTGAGAGTGCTGATGTAGCTTTACAAAGCCTCTGCGTTCATCTCCTTGCGGACCCGCTGGATCGTCTTGGGAGAGCACCCCAGCTTCTTAGCGATGGCAGCGTGGCTGGAGCCTTCGGCCAGCATCAGCCTGATTTTGTCCTTGTTGATGGTCTCCGGACGCCCCTTGTAGATGCCCTCAGCCTTGGCCTTGGCGATTCCGGCCAACTGCCGCTCCCTGCGCAGGTTCGTCTCGAATTCCGCGAACACGCCCAGCATCTGGAGGAACGCCTTCCCGCTGGCAGTGGATGTGTCGATCTGCTGGTCCAACACCTCCAACGATGCGCCCTTGGCCTCCAGTCCCTCCACAAGCTTGAGCAGGTCGAGCATATTGCGGGCGAGACGGTCAAGCTTCCAGACCACCAACTTGTCCCCTTGCCCGACCATCTGCATGAGCAGCTCCAGTACGGGCCTTCCGCTCATGCTTGTTCCACTCGCCGTCTCTTCTCGGACGATGGCCTCCGGGTAGCGGGCCTTGATGGCCTCCACCTGCATGGTCGGGTTCTGGTCAAGGGTCGAGACGCGGCAGTAGGCGAAGATGTTGCGGCGGGTGGAGCTGCTCTCGGTCGTCATCGCGGGACCCCCTGTGGTGCTCGGTTGTGGACATTTGCATCTAAGATGTTGCACATGACTACAGGACATAAACCCCGGAGTCAATCCAAATGTCCACATCTTGTCCACTGGACGGGAGGGTATACCCAAATGTCCCAAACGGCTTTCCAACGGAACATCGAGCTGTTACACATTGCATGCGATGCAATATTCGATCGCCACTTGATCCTTTGCGAAGGGGAGCGAAATGACACTTGTCGCAGCGTGGGTTAGAACCATTCGAAATACCAAGCACTTGGTCGTTGCGTCTGACAGTAGGCTGACGGGGGGGATGAAGTGGGATTGTTGCCCGAAAATCATGCCACTAAATCGGGGCGATAGCGTCATCTGTTTCGCAGGAGCGACGTACTATGCTTACCCAATTATCTTGCAGGTCAGCATGATGGTCAATATGCACGACAAAATCAACTCGCGTGCGATGGACATATCAGAGCTACAGCCATCTATTACCAACATAATGAACACAATGCTTCAATACCGTGACGACTTTCCTACATGTGGAGCAGATATACCAGATGTAAAATTCTTGTTTGCTGGCTTCTCGTGGCGTTACTCTAGATTCATGATTTGGGTACACGAATATTCACAGGCTAACAGTATGTTTGTGTGCACACGCGTGAAGAAGAATTTTGACGTTGGCAGTGGATTCTCATTCTGGTTCATGGGTGACAATGAACGAGAAGCAACCGATTCTCTTGTAAAAGAGCTATCAAAAACTAGGACAAAGGGCAAGCCGTACAAAATTGATATGGAGCCATTTGATGTTTTGATGAGCTACTGTAGTGACAAAAAATGCCACGAAATTGGAGGGCCAATACAGCTCGTGAAGATATACAAGCACATGAACTATGTCCCATTCAATGTACTGTGGCCAGACCGTAACGGAAACAAAACACTGCTCGGTAGACCACTTCTTGATTATGAAAGGAACAAATTTCTCACAATAGATGCCTCATCGAAACGCATAACAGACCCTTGGGGAAGCGAAATCGAACATAATCCGTCAGAGTAATCGTTGATTCGTCTGGGTTCTGCTTATGTCGATTGTTATTCAAGTCGGCACAACATAAGTCCATAATCGACATTGAGAAGCACCTTCTCGACGACGAAGTGAATCCAATGCTTCCCCTTGTAGTTCTTGGGGATGGGGCTTTTGCCCACGGGCTTATGGCCCGTCATACTGGCGATGTGCGACTCCCGCACGTCCATGTTGCGCAGGAAGTCGATGAAGGTGTGCCGGAAAGAGTGGAAGGTCTTCTCTTCGCCGATGCCGATCTTGCGCAGATAGCGGTTGAAGTCCCTTGACGGCTTGTGGCCGTACCTCTGCTGGGTGTAGGGCAGTTCGTGAAACAGCCGCTCATGCCCAGCCCTGCGCTGGTCCGCGACGAACTGCTCGAAGCCCAGATCACGGCGCACCACATCATGGACAGGGACCAGCCGCCGTGAACTCTTGTTCTTGAGTCGCTTCCTGCCCTTGTCGTTCACGTCGAGGGCCAGAACGTCCTCCACCTCGTATATGTCCGCCACATCAAGCTGAGCTAGTTCCTCCATTCTGGCCCCGGTGTACAGGGCCAAGATGGGAAGCCAGTAACGGGGAGACATCAGCGCCGCAATATTCCAAGAAGGTCTCGGGGGCAAAGATCAGGCCCAAATCGGCCTTGGTGAATGGAAGCCGTTTGTCCTCGTCGCTCTCATCGTCCCGGAGCCTGACCTCCGAGAACCAGTTCATCTGTGCGTGACCGTGCTTGACGGCGAACTTGAACAATCCTGTTGCGTCGTCCATCCGCATGTTGATGGACTTCACCGAAAGCCGTTTCTCCCCCTCAAGATCGAGCAGATCGTTCATGGATTTCCCCTTGAAACGAGCCGCATCAAGCCGCATCGGTAGTCTTTGCAGACCGTCCAAGACTTGCAGTGCAGTTTCTGCGTTGATGGTCGAAACGGGGACATCGCCGAGGATAAACCTGATGGCTTCAAATTTCCTTGGCCCTTCGGTAATGCCTCTTCCTCTCCAATAGCCACGCTTGATCTTGTCGGCGCAGAACTTGTCGATCAGCTCGCACAGTCCGATGCCGGGCGTTGCCTGCGCCACAGGGGCGGTCTGGACGGGGGGCGCGGGCTGCGGTGGGGCATCCTCAGCATACTTGGCCAGCAGGGCATCCTCGCTGTTGTAGTCCCCCTGCTGGCGATGGAAGAGCACCGTCAGCATGTCCAGATTGGCCTTCAGGATTTCGTGGGCGATGGTGCGGTACTCCGGGGAATCCGGGGCGGCGTCCAGTCCGTTGTCCACTGTGAAGCGGGCGACATCCTCGCTCACGGTGTCGTACCGGCGCAGGGCTATGCTCTTCTGCACACGCTCCCGAATGGCTCCGAGTTCGGCCAGCGATTCCTTGTGCCTCTCCTCGGTGTCCGGTCCGTTCATGACCATGTGATCCTCGTACTCGTCGAGGTGCTGCTGGAAGTAGACCTTGATCATCCGTGCAAGTTCGCGTCGGTCCATGTCGGGCAGTTCCTTCTTCCGGATGCGGTTGAACATCGCCTCGCCAGCAGCGGCAAGCCTGCGGGCCTTTACGGCGGCCGGACGGGCATACCCAGTGCGGAGACTGATGCGGACCTCGGATAGCCCGACGGTGCTCCTCAAGTCCAGCGGAACGACCATGCGGAAGTGCCAGACCGACCTCTTGAGCATGATGTGGCGGGCATAGTGGCGGGCCTCGCTCATGACGACTTCTCCCGGCGGCCAAATGGACCACCTCATTGGCCCCATTGAGTCCGAGTCGTCGAAGCCCTCGATTTCCCTTGATGACGGGAACACCCCGAAATGCAAAAAGAAAAGGGCTTCAGCCGGTTGGCTGAAGCCCATGGTTTCTCTGGTGCCGAGGGAGAGAATTGAACTCCCCACACGGGGATTTTCAGTCCCCATACCGGCTGTCATCCGCCATAACGATTTATTCGGATAACCATTGACAATTCTAGCGTTTCTTCATATCCCTCTTCACGCGACATACGCGTAAAAAACCCCGTTTCAGTGGCAAAAGTAGTACAGGAGTAGTACAACTTTTCAGGGGGTCGGCATGGGGATTTCCTGGAAAACAGCCATCAAGGGCGTCCGCTACCGCGAGCACGCCACGCGCAGACACGGCAAAAAGCCGGACCGTTACTGGGCTCTTCAGTACAAACTCAACGGCAAGGTCATCAACGAGGCCGTTGGCTGGTGGAGCGACGGGCACACCCAAGCGGAGGCCGAAGAGCTGCTGCGCACCCTGCGTCAGAACTGGACCTCTGGCGAGGGGCCGCAAACGCTTTCGGAGATGCAGACGGAAGGGCAGGCGAAACGCCAGGAGGAGGCCCGCCGAGACATCACGTTTGCCGACTACTGGCGCGAGAACTACGCCTCTCAAGCGCAGCAAACCAAGCGGCCGGAGACGTGGCGCGGCGAAGAGCGCAACATGCGCGTCTGGCTGGCTCCGGAGGTGGGGGCGCTGCCCCTACGCAAGATTCATCCCCGCGACCTGGAAAACCTGCGGCGCAAGATGGTCGCCGAGGGTAAGGCTCCCCGAACGATTCAGCATGTGCTCGCCACCTTTCGGGCCGTCTGGAAACACGCCAAGCGCTGGGGCGTGGTGGACGGCGAATGTCCGGCCAAGGGGGTGACGCTCGGACGCATCGACAACGGGCGTGTGCGATTCCTGGACCCGACCGAAATGAACGCGCTGCTCGACGCGGTGCGAGAGCGGGACGAAAACGCTTGGCGCTTGTGTCTCATGGCGGCGCACACAGGGGCGCGGCTGGCGGAACTTGCGGCGCTGCGCTGGGCTCATGTTGACCTAGCTGCTAACTCCCTGACGCTGTTGCACACCAAAACGGGCAAGCCGCGCGCCTTCCCCATGACGCCCCAGGTTGCGGCCATGCTGACGGAGATCGGACCGGGCGCGCCGGACGCGCTTGTGCTGACCAACGCGGACGGCAAACCGTGGCGCACACAACCCAACGCCTTCCGCCGCGCGGTGGCGGCCCTAGGTCTGAACGCCGGGCGCACAGACGCTCGGGAAAAGATCGTTTTCCACTCCCTGCGGCACAGCGCCGCTTCGCTCATGCTCGCGGCCGGTGTGGACGCCCGAACGATCATGGAGCTTTTCGGCTGGTCGACCCTGGCCATGCTCCAGCGCTATACGCACCCAGGCGACGCAGCCAAGGCCCGCGCCGTCGCCTCGCTCGGCACGGCGCTGAATGCGCAACCCGGCAAGGTGGTGCCTTTCCGGCAGGTGGACGGCGGGACAGCTTGACGGTCGCGCAAGATAGCACTATTTGATAGCAGGACGTCATGAACAACAGGCACCGAAAAACGCTTGCGGCGGTATTTGACTTTCCCGCTTCGGGCAGCGTCCTTTGGACGGACATTGAGGCGCTGCTCATTGCCGCCGGGGCGAGGGTTGTGGAGGGGCGAGGTTCGCGTGTCCGTTTTGTTGCCGGGACGCTTGTCGCCACCTTTCACCGGCCACACCCGGAGAAGGAGGCCAAGCCCTATCAGGTGCGGGCCGCGCGCGAGTTTCTGATTGAACTGGGGGTGAAGCCATGAGCGCCATGACCTACAAGGGCTACAGCGCCCGCATCGAATACAGCGACGAAGACGGCTGTTTCATCGGCCGTGTGGCGGGCATCCGCGACATCGTGACCTTCCACGGCGATTCCGTGGCCGAGTTGCGCGCCGCCTTCGAGGAGGCCGTGGACGACTACCTGGAAACCTGCGCGCGCGAAGAGCTCAAGCCCCAGCGCCCCTATTCGGGCAAGATCATGCTGCGTATCCCGCCGGAAATTCACGCCCGCGCGGCCATGCAGGCCGAGGCGCACGGCAAGTCGCTCAATCAGTGGGTGGCCGAGGCGTTGCAGAACGTGATGTAGGAGAAGGATACGGATTGACGATCCAGAGTGGGCGCATGCGCCAAGTTACGGCGCGCGTTCCCGCGTCAACACGGCTTTTCGATACGCGGTGGACTCGCGCGATGTCCAAAATGCTTGAAGGGCGTGCACTATGAGCGAGCATGGCTGCTGTCCCGCCTGTGGCTACTGGGATGAGAAGGTCATCATGTCGCGACTGACGCGCGGACGGGTGTACCGCCGCCTTCAATGCCGTCAATGTGGGGCGCGGCGCTCCGTGTATGAGGTGACGGCGGAGGAGTTCACTGTTTTACTGGTGGCGTTGAAGAAACGGAAGAACGCCGAGAGAGAGTAAGCTTAACCGACGCAACGACTCCTTGCCTCTTGCCGTATGGGCTACGGGTTGTGTTGGAAAATCAAAAAACGAGCGTTATACTGAGATGAGGAGCCGCGAAACGAGTTGATGCTCACCTTCATTGCTGTTGTTTTATCAGTGGACTAGGCAAAATCAAAAAGCAATTGGATAATATTTTACGCGGCAGCATGAGGGCAAATCGGCCAATACTGGTCGTCGCTGTTTTACCTGTGGGGTTGCAAAATCTAAAAAATGTGTTATAATAAGAAATGAAGGTGGTGAAGGCGGCCACAACGCCGCTCGTCCCTCCCTATTGCTCCCTCCAGCCTGCCCGCCCAACGCGCCCTTCACCCCCCGCCCCCCTTCCCCGTCCATACGGGACGCTTACGCGTATTGCGTGTCATCTGGCATTTCATTCACCCTGTTAAAGGAGGATGCCTGCATGTCTACTGGTGCGCCCAAGTTGTTAACCCCCAGCGAACTCGCCGCGATGCTCCACATCAAGGTGGCAACCATGCTGGCATGGCACACGAGGGGCAACCTGCCCAAAGCGTTACGTCTCGGACCCAAGACGCTCCGGTGGCGTGAACCCGACATCGCAGCTTGGCTAGAACGTGAAAGTGCCATCAACGCGTAACCCAAGGAGGATGAAGAATGGATGACGTCTATGTCGAACTCGAAAAAACGCTGCCGCCCATCATCGCACGCACGGAGGTGCCCAGGCTGACGGGCGGCCTGATCTCCGCCGGGCACCTCGCAAACCTGGACTGCGAGGGCAAGGGGCCACGCAAAATCCGGGTCGGCCGCAAGGTGGGCTACACCCGTGCCGACTTCATCGCCTGGATGCGGACCCGCGCCGCATGAACGACGCCATTATCCCGCTGCAAACCCCGCCGCGCGCCGCCATCTGCGCGTACTGCCGCTGGTGCAGTGCCGGCCATGCCGAGACCTGTGCGGCGATCGACTGCCCATTTCACCCCTTCCGCATTCCTACCCCAAAGCGCGAGCCCTGGCTTCGCCGGCACGCCCCCACCTTCGACGAGGGCTGACCTCGCCTGCACGGTTCCAGCGGCTTACAGCCGCACCGTGAGCCTCCCTTCACCGACTCTCCCGTTTCCTGACCACGCCCACGCCGACCGAACGGCGGACAAGCGCCAATACCATTACCCCCCACGGGTAAGATTGACGCGCGATGAATTGGAAAACGCATTCACCTAGGCCTCCAGGATCGCACGGAGAGGCCGGGCCTTGACGAGTCTCCATCCGGCCCGGGTCCGAGCGATTCTGACGCCAAAACCATTGGTTATTGGAGGTACGATGCAGTCAGACCTTCAAATAGTCGAATGTTCCCGCACCACGATGTGTATTTGCCCTTGCCCAGATCAGGCGGATTCGAACCGGCGTTGCGGCACGAACGCCACACCGGCCGGGAGGCTAACGGAATGAGCGTAGACTCTATTCCCACCTTCCGCGCCATTACCGAAGCTGCCGGCCTGCGCCCTGGCGAGATCCTCGCCGACGGCGCATTGCACCGCTGCCCCACGGCGGAAAAGCCGAATTCGCGAAACGGCTGGTATATCTTCCACGCCGACGCTCCCGCAGGGGGCGCGTTCGGAGATTGGGCTCAGGAGCTTTCGCAGAAGTGGACCGCCAAGGAGGAGCGAGACATGACCACGGCGGAACGGCAAACGCTCCATGCTCACGTAGAACAGGACAAGGCCATGCACGAGGCCGAAGAAGTCCGCCGCCACGTCGAGGCCACGGAAAAGGCCCGGCGCATCCTGGCGGAGGCGACGCCCTGCATAGCGCACCCCTACTTGGCGCGCAAAGGCGTGAAGCCTTGTCCCGGCCTCAAGGTCGGCTCCGACGGCCTTCTTCTGGTGCCCGTTCTCTCGCCGGATGACGGACAGGCAATGAGCCTGCAACTCGTCTTGGCGGACGGCGGCAAGCGCTTCCTCACTGGTGGGCGTGTCCAAGGCGGATTTTTCCCGATCAAGGGGAACCCCGGCCGCTTGTTCGTCTGCGAGGGCTTGGCAACGGGCTTGAGCGTTCACGAGGCCACGGGGCAAACGGTCCTCTGCGCCTTCTCGTGCGGCAACCTTCAGCCGGTAGCGAGCTATGCGCGGCAGAAGTACCCGGCGCGAGAAATTGTGCTTGCGAGCGACAACGACGCCGGCACAGAAAACAACCCCGGCCTGCGGGCCGCCACTGAGGCGACAAGCATCGTGGGCGGGCTGCTCGCCGTACCGCAATTCGCTCCAGGCGAGGCGGGAACCGATTGGAACGACCTACATGCACTGCACGGCCTCGAAGCGGTGTGCGAGGGGCTGGGCAAGGCCGCTCCAGCCACCGAGGTAAAAGGTTCACAGTCTCCCTCTCTGCGCGTCGTGAGTGTTGCGGACATGCTGACGATGGAACTGCCGGAGCGCAGGCACCTCCTCACGCCGATACTGCCGGAACAGGGACTTATCATGCTCTATGCGCCGCGCGGCCTTGGCAAAACGTGGGCGGCGCTCTCCATGGCCTACGCCGTGGCGTCCGGCCAAGCCGTGTTCGGTTGGAACGCCCCCACGCCCCGCAAGGTGCTCTACCTCGATGGAGAAATGCCCTGCCGCGCCATGCAGGAGCGCCTCGCGTCCATTGTGGCGGGCTTCTCCGAGGAGCCGCCGAACGCTGAATACCTGCGTATCCTCACGCCGGACCTGCAACCCGACTACATGCCGAACCTCGCCACACCGGAAGGGCAAGCCGCGATAGCCCCTCACCTGGAGGGCGTTGAGCTTGTCGTGGTGGACAACCTCGCAACCCTTGCCCACCATGGTCGAGAGAACGAAGCGGAAAGCTGGCTTCCGGTTCAGGAATGGCTCTTGCGCCTGCGCCGCTCCGGGAAAAGCGTTTTGCTCGTCCACCATGCCGGCAAGGGCGGCGGGCAGCGTGGAACCAGCGCCCGCGAGGACATTCTCGATACCGTCATCGCGATGCGCAGACCGTCTGACTATGAGCCGCAGGAAGGCGCACGCTTCGAGGTCCACCTTGAAAAGGCGCGCGGCATCTGTGGTCCGGACGCCGCGCCTTTCGAGGCGATCTTACACATCGACGCCGGGCGGGCTTCCTGGGCAACGCGCCCGATCGAGGACGCCGAGTATGACCGCGTGTCGAGCTTGCAGGCCCAAGGTTTGAGCATCCGCGACATCGCCGAGGAAACCGGCCTCAGCAAATCGAAGGTTGGCCGCCTCCTCAAGAATCACAGCATGGGGGCGGCCGCATGATGAACACAGCCGCAACCCCGTTCCCGCAAACTGTCCCACTGGTCCCAGCCCCTCACAGCGGGACAGAGGGACAAAGCTCACAGACCGGGGCGACACGCGGGGCTGGCTCGCTTAAAACGTTAGCTTTCAACGTGTTACAGCATGGCAACTCGGTACAAGCTGCGCGACCGCCTGTCCCACGGGACGTGGATAAGATGGATACTGCCCCGATCCACGTATCCCGGCAAGGCTGGCCCGAACCCGAGCCCTTCCCCTTGGATGTGGGCTCCGACGCTTGGCGCTATGCCTGCCTGTACGCCATCGCGGACGTGTACGGCCTGGAACTCGTGCAAGATGCCGAAGGCGGGTTCACCCTCACGTGTCCGGCGACAGCGCCGCTGGACGCCAAGCGCGCGGCCCTGGACGGCCTCCACGAGTTGACGCCATACATCGTGGAGCGACTCCTCCAGCGTGAGGAGCCGCCCCAACTGGGACAGATACGCTGCACGGGCTGCGGCCGGCACTTCACGCCCGCCAACCCGAACATGGCCTATTGCAGCGTGGCGTGCTCCAACCACGCGCGCAGGCGCTCATGACGAAAGGATTCGCCGAACCCGGCGAACCGCGTGCGTTGGCCGTCTCGCCAGGGTCAAACGCCTTGAGCGCCGGGAACAAAGCCTGTTCGCCTGTCAGGCGCGTTACGGAGCGCCCACCGCCTGGGCCGCTTTCCGCAAGACGCGACCTGCGCCGTCCGCTCGCTCCCGGATAAATAATGTAGGCAAGGTTCCAGCCACTTGTGCAGGCCGATATATGGTGCAGGCTGCGCGTGGAACTGGTGCAGAGGTGATCTGAAACGCGTGCTTTTGACTCTGCGCAGCCTTCACGCTAGGTTTCGTCCCAGGAGCGGGCGTGACACGGTGACATTCTACCGGCCGTAGCACGGCGGTTTGCCGCCGGAGCGCCATGTGGGGTTCCCGCGTCAGCGGAAGGTAGGCCCCACCGCCCGCTCCCTTTCTCGTCTAAGCCGCAGACCCCGGCTATTCGTCCGAATCCCCGCCTTGTTGCGTCTCGCGCACGACCATCTCAAAGATGTCCTCGGGGACCGCAATAGTGTCCTCACAGCCGTACATGCCGGCCTCAATGTCAACGTAGCCGTTCACAAAGTCGAACTCGTACCCGCACGGGGAATCGGCCCTGCCGGTGTAGCGCTCGACGATCGCCCCTTCCATGCCCGGCAGCAGCGTGCATGGGCCGTCAACGGCCGCCTCATGGGGTCGCACAAGGGCCACAACGTCATATGGGGCGAATTCGGGCGGCTCGGTGCAACTGGGCTCGGGCGTCGGCGCATAGGGCGTGAGGCGGCGGTTGCGCGCCGGAGGCCAGAGGCGGCAGTAAGCCTGGAGCGCCTGCAAGGTCCCGTCCGCGAGGCCTGGACGTTTGCGCTTGGCGAAGTCCGCTAGCTCCTGGATCATGTCGCGCAGGTTCCAGAGCGTGATGCCGTGCGCCCTGGCCTGCTCCGCCACGCCATCATCCCAGCCCCAGGCCACCAGTATCCGCGCGTAGTTGGTCCCGAAAAAGCCATAGGGCAAGAGCGCGTCGTACACGTCAGGGTGCAGGAATTTTCTGTTGAGGTAGTGTTCCAGCGTGTTCCTTCGCCAGGCTTTTTTGCTGATCTCGTCCCCCCTGCGCTTGTCGTAGGGCTTGGAGGACAGGCGGGTGTAGAAATGGGAGCCGCGCACCGCGTTTTCGATGTGGAAGCGTGTCTTCCAGTGGCTCCCGCAGGGGCGGGGATTCACGGCGAGCAGGTCGATTTCGAGCTGGCCGCTGCACTGGATGTTCGGGATCGTGGCCCAGCGCTTGACCTCGCGGACATAGGCCTCAATGACGCGCGCGATAGTGTCCACGGCCTGCCTCCCGAGATTGCAATCCAGGTGAAACTTCACTCAGGACTTCAATTGTGCTTCCACGAACGCCCCTAACGCACTTTTGCTAATTTCCAGAGGCACAAGGTGCTTGGCCGCCTTTTCGATCATTCCGTCCCTAGTCCTGATCGCTTTTGCTACCAATCCAGCGAGGCCAGCCGCAGCGATCTCCTCCCGCGTGTACTTCAGAGGGAGCCTGAGCCAATAGAGAAGTGGGGCGTCCTTGGGGACGAGGATCATCGGCGGTCTTGTGGTTTCAAAGTGAAACGGCACGAGTGTGCTACCAACGTGGATTGTGCTTTCATCCACGACAATCCGTACGTCCGTTGAGGGGGGGCGTTTTTTGGCGAGCTGCGCGAGCCCCATGAGATTGACTCCGCTGATCCAAGCGGTGCCAGCGAATTGGCCTAAAACAGGGATTCCAATCTCCATGCCCTCCGTGACGATGACAAGCTGCCCCTCTTTACATGTCATTGAGACATTCATGCGCGGCGGGCGGTGGAGAAAGTCACCGATCGCCTTGAAGCCTTCGATGAAGTCCGTGCTGGTCATCGTGACGCACTGGTCCATGTGTCTACCTCCCGCAAATTGACATCCCAGAATTCCTCATGGATAAGTGGGACGCTTGCATAGAGTGGGATTTCTGGAAACTTTCTCTGTTAAAGGTAGTAGCATAGCCCTACATGAACGCTTCTTCATTTATCGTGCACATTTCATTGCGAGCATATATACTATAATCATTATACCCTAACAACTTCCTGAGAAATTGCATTCTTCACTTTGCCACAATCCGGCAAAAATCCATGCCCATATCCGTCAGGGCAACTTCTCAGACAATGTGAAAATCAGTATGGGCAAGCACCGTGAGCATAACTTTTGTTCCTCAGGCACGGCGAAGAAATACACCGCTGACCGGATGAGGCCGTTCCTCTCGTTCATTGTAAAGAAACTGTCGACACGAACTCACCGCAGCAAGGCCCATCAATTCACCTGCGCTGTGCGGAATACACTATGCAGAGCCCCTTTCACGACATAAGCTTCCGTACTTTTCCTTGAGCGCTTGGACGTACTCCGGACGCTTGGAATTCATGACCTTGAAGCTCTTGAGTAGGTAGGTCAGTTCGTCGGGCGTGACCTTGTAGAGCCCCGCCACTAGGCAGTCGTTGCGGATGCGCAGCATGTCCACCTTCTTCGGCGTGCTCGGGATGTCCTTGCCCTCGACGCCGAAGCGTGTCGCCAACTCGGCGAAGCCGTCTTTGTTGTAGTGCAGGCTCAACAGCAGGGAGTTCCGGACAAGCTCCTGGTACGTCGCATTGCTGGCAAGCTCGGCATCGGCCGGCTGGGGAAGCGGCAGACGCATCAAGTAGGTTTTGTTCACGTGAATGCTCACCGAGAAGCGCAGTATCCAGTCCACAACGAGGCTGTTGCACAAGGCCTGGGCAAAGAACAGACGCGCGACCGGAACCTCCACTCGGGAGACTTGCTTCTTGTCCTCAAATCGGTAGTACTTCGGGATGGAGACCCACAGGGTGTTTTGCGCCCCGACGTTCTTCGGGACCAGCGCCGTGATGAGGGTCCGCTCGTCCGTGTCGCGGGCGATGTCCCGGAAGCCGAGGCGAAAATAGCCCCGGTCCGGTTTCACGAATTGGCCCAGCTCGCTCCTGTCCTCCAGGCCCAACGCGTCCAGCACCGCCTGCTTCTGGTTGCTGGGCTTGGACAGGGGCAGGGCCGGGTAGATGTCGTCGATGAGGCGGCTTATCTCTTTGCCGCGCAAGTAGTCGTCGAAGACCTCCGGATTCAGCCAGTACTCGGGTTCGGCATAGAGGCTGTCGTACTGCCAGACCATCGCCCCCTTGTAGAGGGGCAGGTCTTCGGGCCGCCTGCGCGCCCGGAAGATTTTTTTGTCGTTGGTCGCATCAAGTTCCCGCCGGAAGTCGAGCCAGCTTGGCGACAGGGACTTGAAGAGCGCGTAGAAGCGCCGAAGCAGGTCGAGGTCCGGCCTGCCGCCGCCAACCTCCATGAAGGCCATGTGCCCCGGCGAGGTTGCGCGCACGTCTTCCACCGTGTAGTCGAAGCGGCCTTCGTCCGATTCCAGGACGTGCGGGTCCGTGAGCATGAAGCGCATCACGCTGGCGTGGTCCGCGGCAGGGCGTGCGCGTTCGACCTGCAGCAGACCGAACTTGTAGCGCACGTCGACATCCGGAAACAGCAACTCCCGGTTTTCGAAGCCATCGAAGCTGTTGATGCGGTAGCGCTCCAGAATGTGCTTGCGCAGGGTGTCGGAGCCCTCTTCCGTCAGCAGGGCCGTAGGCAAAATGTAGTTGAGCGTGCCGCCGGGCCGGAGCAGTCCGAGGTTGCGCTCCACGAAGAAGCGGAACAGGTTGCCGTCGCCGGAGCCGGCATTGAGTGGGTAGGCCGCCTTGTAGTACTCGTTGACGGCCTGGACCCAGGCCTTGCTGGCGTCATAGCGCTTGCGGATGTGCGGCTTGTCCAGCAGGTCGGTTTGCACCTGCTCCTTCTGGCTGTTGGTCATGCTCCGGTAGTTGGAACGGTACTGGCTGAAGAAGTCGGGGTCGAGAAACTTGGTTTTGTCCCAGGGCGGGTTGCCCACGACAAGATGGAAGCCCTTGCCTTCCTCCGCCGCGAAGGCCTCCGGGAACTCCAGCTCCCAGTTGAAGAAGCGGTAGGTGTCCTTGTAGGCCTGAATTTTGAGGGCGAGCGCGTTGTCCTTCTGCTCGAAGAGTTTGCGCGCCAGCTCCCCGGTTTTGGACAGCAGCAAGGCTTCCTTCTCCCTGCCCTCGCACAAGAGCATTCTGCGCAGGTTCAGCAGGTTCAGGGCGTCGTCGAGCCGCTGAAGCGCGGGGACGATCTCGTCCTGGTAGATGGACTTGGAACGGCGGACCTCTTCCGTCGTGGTATCCCGGATTGCGCTCAGCTTGGCGTAGACATCGCGCAGCCTGCCGAATTCCTCCTTGAGCTTGTAGAGGAACAGCGTGTCCTTGTAGGTTGACGCAAATCGGTTGAACTCCGCGATGGTGGTGCCGATGAGCGAATTGCCGACCTTCACGTGGTGCTCGATGAAGGACAGCGGCGTGCCGAACACGAAGGTGTCTATCCACAGGGACAGGTGGGCCAGCTCGATGGCGAAGGGCTGCATGTCCACGCCGTAGATGACCTGCTTGAGCAGGAGCCGCTTGAGGACGGCGAATTCGTCAATCTCGATTACGATGCCCAGCCCGGCAAGCGTGGCCTCGATTTTTCCCTTCTCAGCGGCGAGCTCCGCGGCAAGCGGGGCGTCTTCTTTCATCCGCTCCAAGGCCTTGCGCGTGATGTAACTCAGGGCTTCGATGAGCAGGTGCCCGGAGCCGCAAGCGTTGTCGAGGATGCGAAGCTTGAGGATGGAGTCCACCTTCCCGAGCTGCTGGTCGATGGCCTGCCGGATGAGCGGAATGGAAAGCTCCGAGGGCGTATAATAGCTGCCCGCGGCCTTGCGGGAGTTCTGCGAGCTCACGAGGTACAGCTCGCCAGCCGGCAAAAGCCGCTCGTCGTGTATTTCGCAGAACTTGTTCTTCCGAAGCTCCGCCGCATCGTAGGTGTCGAAGAAGCCTTCCAGATTCTTCCAGACGCCCTTTTCCTTGAGGCGGTAGACGATGTAGCGCAACTCCTCTTCGGCGACGCGGAACTCGTATTCCTGAAGCCCCTCGTAAATGGCCCCGAGGTGGGTCACGGACAGGGTGCGGAAATCGCGTCGGAGCAGGCCGCCCTGCCAGTAGAACAGGTCGCGCAGGATGGACTTGAGCAGGGTGTCGTCCATGACGTGCGGCTTGGTCAGCAGGGTGGCGCGGCGGTTGTCGAACAGCCCGCCGTTCAAGAGCGGAATGCCCAAGTCCGCGTTTCCGTCGTTCAAGGTGGTGAAGAGCGTCTTTAGGTTGTTCCAGCCACGGTGGGCTGCGGCGGGGTTCTTGCCAAGCCCTTCGTAGAGCTTGCGCAGGGAGAGGTCGGGGTACGAAGGATGCGCGTCCAGCTGCTTTGCGAATTTGTCCTCGAAGAAGGCGATGAAGAGCAGGCGGAACACGAGGTACAGGCTGTTCTCGAACACAAGACGGAGGTTGCCCGGGCTGGCGGTCTTGTCCGAAACCGCGAAGAGCGCGCGGCCAATACGCTCAAAGAGGGAATCTTTGCCGTCCAGGCCGTAGATGACCTTTTGCAGGTCTTCTTCGACTGCGCGCCGCGCCGAAGCCTCTTGCCCGACCATGATCTTGATGGGCGCTGGCTTCTCGGCCTCTGTGGGAACGAAGTTCGCGCGCCGGAAGAAGTGCAGGAAGTACCTGAAGGCTTCAACGTCATCGGCTGCGATGATGCCCGCGAGATCGACGCGCAGGTAGCGCTTTTCGCTGGAGACCCGCGTATTGTCCACAAGCCACCATTCGGCGGCGTTGCTCAGCATGCCATACTCAAGACGCGTGTAACTCAGGTATTCGAGGAGCTGGACGTAAGGATTGTCGTCGCGGTCGGCCTTCTTGGTGTCTAACGCCTTCTTGGCGTCTTTTGACTCGCAAAACGCGACGATGGCCTCAAGCGCGGTTTGGCGTGCCTCCTTCCCGATGGACAGATAGCCTGAGCGCGCGGCCTCGCTGGGAAACAGCGTCCAGTCCGGCTTGAGTAATTTGCCCTGGACCACCTTGACTTCTTGGTAGAGCGGAAACCACCCGAGGATTTCGAGCGTTGGCTTGATGACGAAGTCTTCCAGCTGGGGTTCGTTGAGGGCCAGAATGTCATAGGCGCCATGAAGCGCCTTCACCTGTGCGAAAAGCGGCGCAGCGTCTTCAACGGGCGGGAGAAGCCCGGCCACGTCTGTTTCGAAGTAGTTCTGCTCAAAAATTTGGTTGGTGAAAAAAACATCAAGGGGGTGCGGCATTACGTCAGTCCTCCGCGCAAGCCATGCAGCAAGCCTGCAAAACGGACTTTACAGAAAACCGAGTTTGCTGGCTAGGGGCCGTATACGAATGGTCCAATTCCAGTAACTCAAAAATTCTGCAAAAAATTGCCGAAGGGACAGACCTCGGACTCCCCCGCCATTCGCGGGCACCCCCCTTTCACAGCCGGGGTATGCCCCCCTCCCACGGAATGCGGATGATGCCTCGCGCGCGCGTGCGCGTACCGGTCCGCTACGTCCAAAGCCAATCAAGCAAACGTCATCACCGCCCCGTTGTGGAAGGGCGTTCGGATCGTGGTCGAATACCGCGGCCAAGGTAGTACAGGGGTAGTACAAAACGACGACGGCAAAGAAAAAGGGCTTGCGGTTTGACCCGTAAGCCCTTGATATCTCTGGTGCCGAGGGAGAGAATTGAACTCCCCACACGGGGATTTTCAGTCCCCTGCTCTACCAACTGAGCTACCTCGGCAGACGTGAGAAGGGTGAACTACCCGATGTCCGCCCCTCTTGGCAAGCAAAATCTTCCGGTTCCGCTACAGCTCCCGCACCATCATGCTCGCCAGCGATCGCGCCAAGTCCCGGATGTCCGGCCGGTACACCCCCTGGCGGATCTGCGCCTTGAGCCCATCGAGCAGGGCTGTGCGTTCGGGATCGTCCTCTTCCATTCGCCCGGCCTCCTGTGGCGGAGGCTCGGGCAGCGGCGGATGCGCACGCTGCATCTGGCGGGTCATGGTTCTCCTCCCTGAATGGCTCTTGGTTGCGCAGGCCGGCGGTGGTCGGTCGCCGGTTGCCTGCGCTGGTCTCTTGCCGGGCAGGGGCGGAAAGCCGCCGCGGGTGACCTTCCGGTCCTGCCCGGTGTGCGGCGAAGTCCCTTTCGCCCGGCGTCGCTCCCGGCCCTGATCCTGGGCCCGGAGGCGGCGAATACCGGTCGGTCGGTATCGCCGCTGGCATCTTATCGACCGGCCCGACGCCACGCATTAGAGGCTGTACGCAGAATTCACCCCCTCTGGACTTTTGTAAAAATGTCATGCAGATAGAATCCATGCCATTGCGCATGTGCGCCATCCACGTCCAGGATCGCCTGGCCGAAGCCTTCCGCGCCGCCGGCTGCGAGGTGCTGCGCCTCTGGCCCGAGCCCGGCGCGAGCCTGGACTTGCCCGCGGAGCTCGCCGCGCACTCCTTCACGCCCGATCTGGTGCTCCAGCAGGAACTGCTCGGGCCGCGCGTGCTTCTCACCGGCCTGGAGCGCATTCCGGCAGCGCGCGCCTTCTGGGCCATCGACCCGCACCTCAACGCCTTCTGGCTGGCGCCCTACCTCCGGCTCTTCGACGCGGTCTTCAGCACCCAGCGCGGCTGGTCGGACGAGCTGCGCGCCTGCGGGGCCGCGGCCGCAACCTATCTGCCCTGGTACGCCCCGGACCGGCCCTTCACGCCCTTCGCCCGGCGCGAACGAGATGCCGGCTTCGTGGGCCGCCTCGGCCCCGCGCGGCCGGTGCGCGGCTGGCTGGTGCAGCTCATGCGCCGCCTGCTGCCCGGACGCTTCGAGGCCCGCGAGGATCTGTCCTTCGAGGCCATGCTCGACTTCACCCAGGCCACGCGCCTGGCCCCGAACGAATCCATCACCGGCGAAATCAACTTCCGGCTCTTCGAGGCCGCAGGCTGCGGCGCGGTGGTCCTGGCCCAGGACCTCGGCCCGGAACAGGCCGAACTCTTCACGCCGGGGCGCGAGATCCTCGTCTGCGGCGACAGTCTGGAGCTGGCCGAAAACGTGCGCCTGCTCCTCGCCCGGCCGCGCCTGGCCGAGGCCATGGGCCGCGCCGCCTGGGAACGCGCCCGGCGCGAGCACCAGCCGGCGGACCGCGCGCGCGTCATCCTCGACGCCATGAACGCCGCGCCCCGCGTGGGCGCGGACGCCGACGCCCCGCGCTGGCTGGCCCTGTCCCGCGCCGGCCTTCTCGAAGCCGGACGCCTGCCGGACGCCGAACACGCGGCCACCGCCCGCGCGCTGGCCGCCCTGCCGGTCCAGGACGACGCGTTGCTCGCCGCGCGGCTGCGCACGGCCCAGGCCATGGGCGACGCCGCAACCGCCGACGCGCTCCTCGAACGCATCCGCGCCGACGCCGCCTGCACCGGCCTTGCGCCGCTTCTCGCCGCGTCCATGGCCGCCCTGGCCCGCAGCCTCGCCGGCGACGCCGCGGCGCTGGCTCCGGCCCGGGACCTCGCTCGACGCGCCGGAGCGGACCTGCCGCCGGAGCCTTGCGGGCCGGTTCCGCTCCTGGCCGCCTGGAGCCGCCGCCTGGACGCCGCCGGCCTTACCGCGCGCGGCGGCTTCGCCTTCGATCCCGGCCGGCACCTGCCCGGCTCTGCCGAGGAGTGCCTGTTCCTGGCCAGAGCCCTCGCACCGGACGATGTGGGCGTTTTGCGCGCGCTGGCGGCTCTCCTCGCACGCGGCGGCTCGCACGGCCTGCGCCTGGGCGTGCTTTCCGAACTCGGCCTGCGCGCACGCGACGACTGGCGTCCCGGCCTGGAGCTTGGCCTCTGCGACCTGCGCCTGTTCCGCCCCGACGAGGGCCTGGCCGAGCTGGCCCTGGCCCGCCATCTGGCGCGGGGGTGCGGCGAGGCCGAAGCCTTCGCCGCCGCCCTGGTCCGGGCCGACGCCTCGGGCCGGCTGGGCCGGATTCTCGACGCGACCTAGGAAATCCGTCCCGGCGGCCGGGAGGTCCTCCCTTTGCCGGGCCGGTGGCACGCGCGCGACTCAGCCGTCGTCCTCCTCCCCCTCGGCGGCGGAGAGATCAATGTCGAGCACCACGGGCCGCTGCGGCGCGCCGGCCTCGCGCCCGCCGGCGTAGCGCTCGGGCTTGAGGGTCTTGAGCAGGAACATGAGCAGCTGATCCGAATGCTTGACCGTGCTGCCGCACTCCCGCCCCTGATGGAACACGGGGATCTCCACGCCTTCCAGGGCGCGGCGCACGGCCTCGGACTCCAGGGCCGCGGTGGCGCGCTCCAGGTCGGCGTCCTGCTCATCCGCCGCGGCGGAATCCGCGGGAGGCTCCTCCGCCCTGAGTTTCCGGGCCTCGGCCAAGGTCACTTCGGCCGCGCGCGCGGCGGCGGCGAGACTCTGCGTAGCGGCGAATGTCTGTCGGAACAGACGTTTTTTTCGTGCGTCCATATGGCTCCTTTTCGGGTTGTTTTTGGGCTAGCCCACTGAAAGATTTGAGAAATTGTCTCGAAAATCTTTCTAATACGTTGAAATTCAAAAAAATAATTTGCTTGCACTCCCTGCGCGCAGTGGTAAAAGCTTGACCGAGGCGGAAAGGATGGGCTTTTCCGCAACCCTCAGTGCACGCACCTCAAGGAGATGTCGTCATGAAAAAAGTTCTGATCGCCATGTTCATGGTCCTCGCCTTCGCTGGCGTTTCCTTCGCCGCCGACGCCGCCGCCCCCGCTGCTGAGCCCGCCGCCGCCGACGCCGCCGCTCCCGCCAAGAAGGCCCCCAAGAAGGCCCCCAAGAAGGCCAAGAAGGCCCCCAAGAAGGCCGCTGCTCCCGCCGAGGAGAAGAAGGCCGAGTAGTCACGACGATTCACGGGGTCTGACCTCCGGGTCCGGCCCTGTTTCGCCGCAAGGCCGTACAGCGGGTCCCGGATTTCCGGGACCCGCTTTTTTCGCCTCAGCATACCACGGCTTTCGGCCCGCGGACGAAACGGCCCGCGCTTCACCCGCGAAAAGGACCGAAATCCCGTGTTGACAGGGCCGCGCAAAGGCGTTGCCACTGCGCGCCGGAAAGCGTAGGCTTGGGCACCAGGACGTGGAGAAGCGTCCGGCGTTTCCTCCCCCATCAAACCCTTATGCAAAGGAAGGCCTGTGGCCAGAACGAACTATCAGTACGAGAAGCGCGCCAAGGAACTGGCTAAGAAGAAGAAGAAGGAAGAGAAGCTCCGCCGCCGCCAGGAAAACGCTGCGCGCGGCGGCCAGGACGCCCCGGAAGGGGACGGCCAGGAGCAGCCCCAGGAGCCCGGCGAATCCCACGCGCCGGAGGAATAGCGGCCGATCGAGCGCGCCGCTTGCGACACGCCCCTAGAACGTCAGCGACAGGCTGACGGACCCGAACATCTGCGGGCTCCGCTGCCCGTCGAACTCCTCCGTGCGGTACACGTGGGTGTAGGTCAGCTTGGCCGAGCCGATCATCAGCCCGACGCCGGCGTACAAATCGGCCACGGCGTTGCGCTTGGTCACGCTCGGACTGCGCTCCCAGGTGTTGCCGTCGAGGAAGATGTTCCGCGCCACGGCCCGGCCCTCGGCCCCGGCGAACAGATGGAGCCCCCAGACGGTCTCGCGCCGGAGCCGGGGATCGTCCGGGTCCGCCGGAGCGGAAACGCCGCCGCCCGGCTCGATGAGCGAGGTCCCGAAATCCCGGGGCAGGTTCAGCCCCAAACGCGTCTCGAACCCGGCGTTGGCCTGGGTCAGCACATTGCCCAGCGTGGCCCCGAAGCGCGGCAGGAAGTCCCAGGCCACGTCGCGGCCGAGGTCGGCGCGGGCCGCGCGCAGCGTCCGCTGCCAGGCCAGCATCACCCCCGGCTCATCGTGGATCTGGTTCTTCCAGCCGTTGGCCCGGGCGAAACCCATGAGCACGTGGTAGTTGTTCTGCGTTTCGCCCGCGCGGGCCGAGGGGCCCACGATGCCCAGCGTGGTCTCGAAGGTGTCCAGCCGCTCGGCCGTCTTGGCGTGCAGGGCCAGGGCCATGTACGTCCAGCCGGCGTAGGGCCGGTCGCTGGGCTGGTAGGCCACGGTGTTGGTGTTGTGCGGGGTGTACATGTTCTGCCCCAGCGACAGCGCCACATTGTACTGCTGGCCCGGCTCGTTGACGAAGGGCAGCGCGCGCAGATACGGCAGCACGAACGCCGGCAGGCGCTCGTCCTCGGCGTAGCGCAGGAGATCGCCCGAGACCCAGGACAGCTTGATGCCGTTGGTGTAGTGCTCGTCCGTGCCGGCGAAGAAGTCGTTCTCCTCGGTAATGATGAAGGTCGAGGCGGTGGGCGGACGTTTTTGCGCGTCCGCCTGGCCTTCGACGGCCTCCGCCGCCAGCGCCGGCGCGACGCACCCCAGAAGGCTCGCCGCCAGTAGCGCCAGCAGCTTGAAACGATGTTTCAGAATCAGTGTGAACATGGCCGGTTTCTGGGCCAGCCGCCGGCCCCCTGTCAAGCCACAAAACCGCGCGACGCAGCAAGGTTTCCTGCATGTTCCCATCGCGCCGGGGCGCCGCCCCCGGGACGCTTTTGCCGCTGGCACGATGCCTGCTAGACTACGGGGGACTTCCCTACCCCCCGTGAGGAGGCCTGGCATGGGCATACGATATTTTTTGCTGCCGCTGGCGTTTGTGGGCCTGTTTTTCCTTGCCGGCTGCGGCTCTTCGGGCGTGGACCGCGTGGACGTGACCTGGGAGGTCAGCCCGCCGCCGCGCTGGGGCCTGTATCCCGGCTACCGGCAGGAAATTCCCTGTCCCAAGGGCGCGGCCTACACCGTGGACGTCTATTCCAAGGGCAAGGCCTTCACCGGCGGCGTGGTGGCCAACGTGGGCGCCGGCTTGGCCTTCAAGCCCAGCGCCGGCTCGCGCGAAATCACCGTGGAAAGCCCGGACCGCTTCACCCTCGTGCTCAGCGTGCGCCTGCCGGCCGAAAAGGGCGAGACCCCGCGCACCCAGCGCGTCCTGCGCGTGGAAAAGCGCGACGACAAGATCTTCTTCGAATTCCTCAAGTCTTAGCTGAAGTTTTCCCCTCCACCCACGCCACGTTCCCGGCTTTCCCTTTATGGGGTTCCAAGGGGCGAAGCCCCTTGGCCTGCGGAGCACGAACCACACGCTGCAACGTTGCGGCGTTTTGTATGCCTCCGGCGGCCAGGGGGCTGCGCGCCCCCTGGACCTGCGAAATGTGGGGCATGCCTCCGGTCGACTTCACCGTTAATATATTGAAATAAAATGATTCTTGTTTACTTTTTCGGTGGGTATAGCAAACATGAGTTAGCGGCATCGCAGTCTTGCGTTGGCAGGGCGCAAACTTCCGTTTGCCTTGCGCCGGGGCCTCGGGTATGTACGCCGAAACCCGGAGACGCCCGTGCGCAGACTCATTCCGCACACCCTGCAGACGAAATTCCTGGCCGGACTGGTCCTGCTCATGACCGCCCTGGTCGGCTTTTTCGCCATCGCCCTGAACATGCACCTGCAACGGCTCATGGAGGGCGAGGCGCGGGAAAAGGCCGCGCTGATCCTCTCCCACGTGGAGGCCGTGCAGCGCTACGTGCGCGCCACCCTGCGCCCGGCCATGTACCGGACCCTGCCGGACGGCGATTTCCTCATCGAGGCCATGAGCACCTCCTACATCACCCGCGCGGTCATGAGCGACCAGAACCTGACCCACGAGACCTTCCTGTATCGCCGCGTGGGCGTCGGCGCGCGCAACCCCGACTATGAGGCCCTGCCGCGGGAACGCTCCTACATCCGCCGCTTCGCGGCCGATCCCAGTCTGGCCCGGCTGGAGGAGATCCTCGACGTGGACGGCGAGCGGATCTTCATCACCGCCCGGCCGCAGCGCTACGAGGCCGAATGCCTGCATTGCCACGGCGACCCGGCCGTGGCCCCCCACGAGATCATCAGCCGCTACGGGTCCGCGCGCGGCTTCGGCCGCAAGGTCGGCGACCTGGCCGGCATCGACCTCGTGCGCCTCAAGGTCGAGCGCGACGTGGGCGGCATCCGCGACGCCACCTTCTCCTTCGCCATGCTCTTCGCCGCGGGCATTCTGGTGCTCTTCCTGATGCTCCAGGGCTTTTTCCACCGCCTCGTGGTGCAGAGCCTGCGCCGCGTCACCGGGGTCATGCAGCGCCTGTTCCCGGACGAGGCCCCGCCGCCGGGACCGGCGGACAAGGCCGCCCCGCCGCGCGATGACGAGATCGAGGGCCTGCTGCACGGCTTCGAGACCTTCGCCGAGCACCTGCGTCAGGCGCGTTCGGATCTCGCGGCCTACGCCGCCACCCTGGAGGACAAGGTGGAGGCGCGCACCCGGGATCTGACGGCCCTGGCCGACGAGCGCCGCGCCGACGTGGGCCTGTTCGTGGCCCTGCTCAACAGCCTCAACGAGAGCCAGAACAAGAAGCAGCTGCTTTCCGCAGCGCTGGCCCTGGTGGCCGGCCGCTTCCAGGCCGTCCGGGCGGCCTATGTCTGCATCCTCGCCGTTTCGGACTACGCCGTCTGGCCCGAGGGCTCGCCCGGGCCCGAACTCCCGGCGGACTGGCACGATCTGGTGAGCGGGGAGGAGCCCCGGCTTTCGCCCATGGCCTGGCACATCCCGGTGCAGACCTCCGGCACCAGCCGCGGCCTGCTCTGCCTGTACTGGGACGAGCCGCAACGCCAGAGCGCCCGCCTGGCCGATCTGGCCCGGGCCCTGGGCCAGCAGCTCGGCATCGCCATGGAGAACCTCGACGCCCTGGACGGCCTGCTGCGCCAGAACGCCATGCTGTCGTCCATCTTCGAGGGCATCGCCGACCCGTTGCTGCTCCTGGACGCCGGCGGGTCCGTCCTCCTGGCCAACACCACGGCCGGCCGGCTGGCCGAAAGCCTCGGCCCGGCCCGGGGCCGCCAAGCCTTCGAACCGCTCGTCGCCCAGCTCATGTCCGCCGCGCAGCCCGCGGGCCGGGGCGAGTTCGAGCTTCCGGACGGCCGCATCTTCGTGGCCAGGCTCTATCATCTGGTCGAGGGCGGCGCGGGCCGGCGCATGGTCGCCTCCCTGCGCGAGGTCACGGCCGAACGCCGCCTGGAGGGCCAGATGCGCCGCAGCGAGCGCATCGTGGCCGTGGGCCAGCTGGCCGCCGGCCTGGCCCACGAGATCAACAACCCCCTCGGCGTCATCCGCTGCTACGCCGAGCTGCTCGCCGCGTCCCAGAAGGACCCGCAGGCCCAGGCCGATCTCGAGGTCATCATGCGCCACACCGATCAGGCCCGCCGCGTGGTCCGCGATCTCCTCGACTTCGCCCGGCCCCGGCCGGCATCCTCCGGCCCCGGCGATCTGGCCGCCGCAGCCCGCGCCTGCGCCGAAATCCTCGGCCCCCAGGCCAGGACCCGCCACGCGGTCCTGGAGCTGGACGCGCCGGACGCCCCCCTGCCCGTGCGCGCCGGTCCGGAGGCCCTTGAACACATCCTGGCCAACCTCGTGATGAACGCCCTGGACGCCGTGGCCGGCCGGGACGACGGCCGCGTGCGCATCGGCGTCGGCCGCGAGGACGACGATGCGCTGCTCAGCGTGGCCGACAACGGTCCCGGCATCGCGCCGGAGCACCTCGACCGCGTCTTCGACCCCTTCTTCACCACCAAGGAGGTGGGCAAAGGCACCGGCCTGGGCCTGGCCGTGGTCTACGGCCTGGTCCGCGATCTCGAAGGCGCCGTGGAAGTCATCAACGCCGAGGGCGGCGGGGCGCTGTTCCGCGTGCGCCTGCCCCTGGCCGGCACACGGGAGACGCCCGCGCCCTGCGCTCTCCCGGAAGAAGCATAGGAGGACCGCATGCCCCAGCGCATCCTGCTCGTGGACGACGAACGCGACTTCGCCCTGGGCCTGTCCCGGCTCATCTGCGCCGGTTTCCCCGACGTCGAGACCGTGCTGGCCGCCAGCGGGGCCGAGGCCCTCGACGCCCTGGCCGCCGGCCAGATCGACCTCATGCTCAGCGACCTGCGCATGCCCGGCCTGGACGGCCAGGACCTCCTGCGCCAGGCCATCAAGGCCGAGCCCGGCCTCACCGTGATCATGCTCACCGGCCACGGCAGCGTCGAGTCCGCCGTGGCCGCGCTCAAGGCCGGGGCCTACGACTTCCTCACCAAGCCCGTGAACCGCACCGAACTCTTCCGCGCCGTGCAAAAAGGCCTTGACCGCGGCCGCCTGCTCTCCGAAAACCGCGCCCTGCGCGAGCTGGCCCTGCGCTCCCAGAACGGCCGCAGCCTCGTGGGCGAGGGCCCGGCCATGCGCCGCCTCCGGGACTCCATCGCCGCCGTCGCCGCCTCGGACTACACCGTGCTCATCCGCGGCGAATCCGGCACCGGCAAGGAACTCGTGGCCGCCAGCATCCACCGCATGAGCAGCCGCGCCGGCCGGCCCTTCGTCACCGTCAACCTGCCCGCCGTGCCCGAACATCTCCTCGAAAGCGAACTCTTCGGCCACGTCAAGGGCGCCTTCACCGGCGCGGAGAAGAGCCGCCGCGGGCTGTTCCAGGCCGCCAGCGGCGGCACCCTGCTGCTGGACGAGATCGGCGACGTGCCCCTGCCCGTGCAGATCAAGCTCCTGCGCGCCCTCCAGGAACGCGAGGTGCGCCCAGTGGGATCCAGCGACTCCGTCAAAATCGACGCGCGCATCCTCGCCACCACCAACCAGGACCTCGAAGACCGCATCGCCGATGGCCGGTTCCGCCAGGACCTGTTCTACCGCCTCAACGTCCTGACCATCTTCACCCCGCCCCTGGCCGACCGGCGCGAGGACATCCCGCTGCTCGCCGCGCACTTCCTCGACGCGACCTGCCGCGAGATGCAGCTGCCGGCCAAGGCCCTGGCCCCGGAAACCCTGGCCTGCCTCGCCGAGCGGCCCTGGCCCGGCAACGTCCGCGAACTCCAGAACTTCATCCGCCGCCTGGCCGTCTTCTGCCCCGGCCAGACCGTCGAGGTGGAACACCTGCGCCAGGCCGAGGGCCAGGCCCGCCCCGCCCACTCCGGCGGACCGCTCGCCCCCTACAAGGAGGCCAAGGCCCACGTCCTCGACTCCTTCACCCGCAGCTACGTGGAGCGAATCCTGGAGCGCACCGGCGGCAACATCTCCGAGGCCGCCCGGCTCTCCGGCATCGAACGCGTCAGCCTGCAGAAGATCCTCAAGCGCGTGCACGCCGGCGAGGGCTGATCCACAACAAGATTGTTGGAGTTAGAGCGGAGCGCGGAGAGCCTCCGGCGGCCGGGGGAGCTACGCGCTCCCCCGGAGCCCCCTTGCGCCCCCTTTCAGGGGGGTGAGTAGGGTCCCGCGGCATTCCCGACTTTCCCGTCCGGGACGTGCGCTGCGCCAAGCCGCCGGCGCATGATATGTGCCGCAGGGGTCCAGGGGGCGAGGAGCCCCCTGGACTGCGGAGCATGAATAAAAAAACCGCAAACGTTCGCGCCCTACTGGCCGAGCAGCCGGACCTCGCGTTGCGGGAAGGGGATCTCCACGCCGGCGGCCTTGAACGTGTCCCAAATGGCCAGGAGCACGTCGCCCTTGACGTTGCCGGTGCCGTTTTGCGGGTCCTCGATCCAGAAGCCCACGGCGAGGTCGACGCTGGAGTCGCCGAAGCCGGTGATCAGGGCGCGCGGGGCGGGGTCCTTGAGCACGCGGCTCACGCCCGCGGCGGCCTGCTCCATGAGCCGCATGGCCTCGCGCGGGTCGCTGGAATAGGCCACGCCGACCTCAGCGCGCAGGAACAGACGCGAGTTGCCGTAGCTGAGGTTGATGACGTCGTTGGCGATGAGGTTTTCGTTGGGGATGAGGTAGGCCTTGCCGTCGAGGGTTTCGATGGCGGCGTAGCGCGCGTTGATCTGGGCGATCTTGCCCTGCACCCCGCCCATCTCGATGACGTCGCCGGGCTTGAGGGACTTGTCCATGAGCAGGATCACGCCGGAGACGAGGTTGGAGAAGATCTTCTGCAAGCCGAAGCCCACGCCCACGCCCACCGCGCCGCTGAAGATCGTCAGGCTGGTCAGGTCCACGCCGACGCTGGACAGGGTGATCGTCACGGCCAGGGCGTAGAGCATGAACCGGGCGGCCTTGGCGAAGAGCAGCCGGGCCGAGGGCGAGATGCCGTCGGCGTGCTTCAGCCGGTCGTCGACGAGTCCGGAGGACAGCCGCGCGGCCTCGACGAGCACCAGAAGCAGGGCGCAGCCCTTGATCACGAGCAGCAGCGACACGCGGGTGCGGCCCACGGCGATGCCCAGGTCGTCCAGGAACTCGATGGCCGTCTCGGACAGGCCGAGGGCGTGCAGCACGGCCACGACCCAGATGATCCAGGCGGTGAGCATGCCGATGAAGCGGCTGCGGATCAGCGCCCCGGCCACATGGGCCAGGACCCAGGCCAACGCGCCGGCCATGGCGATGGTCAGCACCTGGTGCGGCAGGTGGGCGTGGCGGGCCATGGCGTCGGCGAACAGCAGGAACACGCCGGAGATGCCGCCCCAGGCGCTCCGGCGCAGGGCGCGCAGAAGCGGGGCGATGAGCGCGTCGGCGCGCCAGCCGGTTTCGGCGTCCTCGCGGGGGCGGCCCAGGCCCAGGGCCCGGCACAGGGCCCAGGCGAGCAGGCACAGGCCCAGGACGGCGAGGGCCTGGGTGAGGCCGGCGCGGCTGAGGAGGTGGGTCTGGATCCAGTCCAGACCGCGATCGGCCCATTCCGAGGGGTCGCCGGTGAAGGTGAGCTGCTCGGCCATGCGGACTCCTTGTTCAGGACAGGCGATAGGGTCCCAGGGCGAGGTCGATCCAGACGCCCAGGAACAGGCCCACGGAGATGACGCCGTTCAAGGTGAAGAAGGCCACGTTGACGCGGGAGAGGTCCTCGGCGCTGATGAGCCGGTGCTCCCAGACGAGGATGCCGCCCACGACGACGCTGACGCCCAGGTAGATCAGGCCGAGCCCGGCCAGCCAGCCGGCCATGGGGAACAGCAGCGCGGCGCAGGCGTGGATGAAGGACGAGGTCATGAGCGCGCGCGGCACGCCCTCCACCGCCGGCAGGGAGTGCAGGCCCTGTTCGCGGTCGAAGTCCACGTCCTGGCAGGCGTAGAGGATGTCGAAGCCGGCCACCCAGAGGGTCACGGCGAAGAACAGCAGCACCGCCGGGTAGCCCAGATGCCGGGGCTGCACGGCCAGCCAGCCGGCGAGGGGCGCCAGGCCCAGCACGCTGCCCAAAAAGAAGTGGCAGAAGCGGGTGAAGCGCTTGGTGTGGCTGTAGAACGCGCTCCAGACCAGCGCCACCGGCGAGAGCAGCAGGCAGGTCTGGTTCATGAGCGCGCAGGCCGTGGTGAACACGATGGCGCAGACGAAGAGGAAGCGCTTGGTGAACTCCACGCTGAGCTCGCCGGTGATCAGCGGACGGTTGTTGGTGCGCGGGTTCAGGCGGTCGAGGTCCAGATCCTTGAGCCGGTTGTAGCCCATGGCGAAGGAGCGCACGGCGACCATGGCCAGGGTCAGCGGCAAAAGCACGCGCCAGGACGGCGCGCCGCCGGCGGCCATGAACGCCCCGGCGAAGGCGAAGGGCAGGGCGAACACCGAATGTTCGATCTTGACCATCCGGCACACGGCCGCGATGTCGCGGGAGATGCTCAAGGGGATTGCCTCCTAGTACTCGTTGACCAGCACGGCCCCGGCGAAGAGCAGGGCCACGCCGGCCAGCCGCTGCCAGGTGATCTCGCGCACGGCGAAGCCGAGGGCCCCGGTGTGGTCGAGCAGCACCGAGCCGATGAGCTGGCCGGCGATGATCCAGGCCATGAGCCCCGTGGCCCCCAGCTTGTAGGCCAGGAGCACGGTCACGGCCACGAAGAACGCGCCCAGCGCCCCGCCGAGCCAGCTCCACCAGGGCGCGGCCGCGGCGGCCGCCGCCGTCGGCCAGGGCATCCGCGCGACCAGCATGTACGCCAGGAGCGCCAGCGTGCCCACGGCGAAGCTCACCAGCGAGGCCGTCACGGCGTCGCCGAGGAATACCCGGAGCTTGGCGTTGACGCCCGCCTGCACGGGCATAAGCGCCCCGGCGATGAGCGCGGTGAGCATGAGCAGCGGTCGCATGCGAAACTCCTTATTGCTGCTGCCCGGCCGGGCCTTCCGCGGGAGCGGCCGGCGGCGCGGCGGGACTTTCGGCGGCCGCCCCGGCGGGCTTGCCGGGGGCCTCGGGCGCGGTGGCGTTGGCGTCCGGCGCGGCCTCGGGCGCGGCGTCCTGCGGCGGGGCCGCCTGCGTCGGCTCGTCGGGCGTGGCCATGACCTCCTGGAAGTCCTCGATGGCGACGCCCCGGCGCACCATGATCGAATGGATGAGATTGGCGCGGAAGGCCACGTAGCGCTGGCTGGACAGCGGATTGAAGCGGATGGGGTTGGGCAGGACCGCGGCCAGGTGCGCCGCCTCCGTGCTTGAAAGGGCGCTGGCCGGCTTGCCGTAGTAGTGCCGGGCCGCCGCCTCGATGCCGAAGATGCCGTCGCCCCACTCGGCCACGTTGACGTAAAGCTCCAGGATGCGGCGCTTGGACAGGGCATGCTCCATGCGCCAGGTCAGGATGGCCTCCTTGCCCTTCCGCGTGAGGCTCTTCTCCGGGTTCAGGAACAGGTTCTTGGTCAGCTGCTGGCTGATGGTGCTGGCTCCGGCCGCGAACCGGCCGACCTTGAGGTTCTTCTCGAAGGCCTGCTCGATGGCCTCGTAGTCGAAGCCGTCGTGCTGATAGAACTTGTCGTCCTCGCCGATGAGCACGGCCTTGAGCAGCATGGGCGAAACCTGGGAGATGGGCACCCAGCGCTGCGTGATGTGTTTCTTCAGCCCCTTCTCGGCCCACTGCGCCTCGCGCCACTTCATGAACGCGGTCTTGCCAGGATTCTGCTTCGCCAGACCGGACACGTTCGGATAGACGAGAAACGAGCCCATGTAGGCCACCAGGCCCAGCACGGCCAGAAACAGCACCCGTTTGATCAGTCGGCGCACGAGCATCCTCCGCGGTTTCGTGTCGAAGGATTGTCTACCCGGATTCAGCCCGCCAGTCCATGGCCCGGCCCCGCCCGCATGCATGGGGCGGGGGACGGCCGGGGGGCGCTACGCGCTCCCCCCGGGCCCCCCTGGCGCCCCCTTTCAGGGGGCCGAGTAGGGTCCCGTGGCCATTTTATTGTTTCGCTCAGGACGTATGCTTCGACAAACCGCCGGTCACGCGCCGGGCCGCCGGCTCCCGCCGGCGCGGCCCGACGCGTGATACGGGGAGTGCAGAGGGCCGCAGACCCTTTGCCGCTGGGGTTCAGGGGGCGAGGAGCCCCCTGGCCGCCGGGGGCGTTCCCCCGGTCACTCCTTCACGGGCAACACGTGGATGGCCTTGATCACGAGCTGGACCTGATCGCCGGGCTTAAGCCCGAGCTCCTCCACGGACTCGGTGGTGAGCACCGAGGCCATCGTGCTGGGCTCGCTGACGGTGAACTTCACGAGGGCCATGACATCGCCCTTCTTGACCGAGGTGACGGCGGCCTTGAGCTTGTTGCGCGCTCCGTACTGCATGGGGTCCTCCTTTGACCGGTTGGGGTTTGGCTCCAGCATACCCCGACGGCGCGGTCCGGGGCAAGGGTTGCGTCGCGGAAACGCCGCCGCCGCTTCGGCAACGTCGTCCGAGCTTTACATATTTGTGCAGCAAGGCTAGGATCGCGTTCAGCCTGTAATCCGCGCCGTGCGCGGTCCCTCAACCCGATCCAAGGAGGCAGCCCCATGGACACCCCGGTCTTCAATTGCCGCAACGCCGACGACGTGCTCAAGGCCGTCAAGGAATACGACATCAGCTTCGTGCAGTTCTGGTTCGTGGACATCCTCGGCACGCTGAAAAGCTTCCAGGTGACCCCGCGCGAGCTGGAGGCCGCCTTCGAGGAGGGCATGGGCTTCGACGGCTCGTCGATCCTCGGATTCTGCCGCATCGACGAATCGGACATGGTGGCCATGCCCGACCCCACCTCCTTCCAGGTGGCGGCCTGGCGGCCCAGCGACCGGCCGGTGGCCCGGATGTTCGCCGACATCCACAATCCCGACGGCACGCCCTACACCGCGGATTCGCGCTACTGCCTGCGGCGGGTGCTGCGCAAGTGCGCCGAGAAGGGCTACACCTACTATTGCGGGCCGGAGCTGGAGTTCTTCCTCTTCTCCGACGACAAGGGCACCCAGCCGCTGGATCAGGGCGGCTATTTCGACGCCCCGCCGCTGGACCTGGGCAACAACATCCGCCGCGACATCATTTTCGCCCTGGAGAAGATGGGCATCGCCATCGAGTACAGCCACCACGAGGTGGCCGCCAGCCAGCATGAAATCGACATGCGCTACGCCGAGGCCCTCAAGATGGCCGACATCACCACGACCTACCGCGTGGTGGTCAAGGAGACGGCGCGCAAGCACGGCGTCTACGCCACCTTCATGCCCAAGCCCATCTTCGGCCAGAACGGCTCGGGCATGCACGTGCATCAGTCGCTGTTCAAGAACGGCAAGAACCTGTTCTTCGACCCCTCGGACAAGTACCACCTGTCCCACGAGGGCAAGGGCTTCATCGCCGGCATCCTGCGCCACGCGCGCGAGTTCGCCTGCGTCACCAACCAGTGGGTGAACAGCTACAAGCGGCTCGTGCCGGGCTACGAGGCCCCGGTGTACGTGGCCTGGGCGCGCAGGAACCGCTCGGCCCTGGTGCGCGTGCCCATGTACAAGCCCGGCAAGGAGGCCGCCACGCGCATGGAGCTGCGCTGCCCCGATCCGGCGGCCAACCCCTACCTGGCCTTCGCCGTGATGCTGGCCGCGGGCCTGAAGGGCATGGAGCACAACTACCCCCTGCCCGAGCCGGTGGAGGCCGACATCTTCCACATGGACCAGCCCACGCTGGACATGCACGGCATCACCTCCCTGCCCGGCAGCCTCTACGAGGCGGCCGAGGAGATGCACAAGAGCGAGCTGGTGCGCGAGACCCTGGGTGACCACATCTTCACCAAGCTCTATGAGAACAAGCTCATGGAGTGGGACCGCTACCGCACCCAGGTCACGCAGTACGAGATCGACCGCTATCTGCCCGTGCTGTAACGCGCCTTCAAGACCGCCTGCGGCCGGGGAACCGGAGGGTCTCCCCGGCTGCTGGCGGCATCCGCCGCAGCGCCTTCCGCCCGCGTTCCGCAATCACGCGGCCCGACATATAAGACAACCGCACGGTCGGCGAATGGCGATGGAATTTCCACGGCCTGGGGCAGCTGCAGCGGCTCTTGCCCATGCACTTCGATGCCTATACCGCACCGTGGGGGTATTCTTGCACTCTCCATCAGAGCAGGTTATAGGGGATTTGGAACAGTTCTCGCATCTGCAACGGATGAACAGCCGTGAGCGGCGCAATGACGACCGCGCCGGCAGGCAGCCGGCAACCGGTCCGAACGGGCCGCATCAAGGCGTCGGAGGGCATGTTCGCCCGGCGCGCCCCGCCAGCCCGCAGCGGACGGGAGGGGGACGCCGAACGTCCCGAAAGCAGTACATGTAATGAAATAATCGCAGCGGCGGTGGCGCGCCGTCTGCGCAGGGCGGGGGGCTCCGGCAGGAGCCCTGCCGGCTTATCGCCTCCGCCGGTCCGTGACGTCGCAATTCCAGAGGGTCAAGGGAGGAATTGGATGGACGATGCGGTGCAGTACTGTCAGGCCTGCTTCCCGGAAACCCTGAAACGGTTGCCCCTGGACTGTGTGTTCAGGGCGCTGCTGAACATGGTCAAGGTCGGCTACCTCGTGGCCGCGCCCGACGGCACCATCCTGTACATCAACCGGGCCTATTCCGAGATGTTCCAGATGAACCCCGACGAGGCCATCGGCGCGAACATCTGCCGCTACTTCCCGAACTCCCGCCTGCTCACGGTGATGCGCACCGGCATCGCCGACGACGGGACCATCTTCTCCTACAAGGGCCGCGAGGCCTTCATCTCCCGCCACCCGATGGTCATCGACGGCGAGGTGGCGGGCGGCTACATCGAGGTCTACAGCCGGGACATCACCGAGCTGGGCGCCCTGGCCCGCCGCGTGCACGCCTTGGAGCGCAAGCTCCAGGTGGGCGGCGGGCGCCTGGATCTGCCGCGCTCGCGCTACACCTTCAGCGACATCATCACCCAGGACCCGATGATGCTGGCCCTGAAGAAGCGGGCCTGGAAGTACGCCCAGACAAGTTTCCCGGTGCTCATCCTGGGCGAAACCGGCACGGGGAAGGAGCTCCTGGCCCATTCCATCCACGCGGCCAGCCCCCGGGCCAACGGCCCCTTCGTCACCGTCAACTGCGCGGCCATCCCGGAAAACCTGCTGGAGAGCGAACTCTTCGGCTACGAGGAGGGCACCTTCACCGGCGCGCGCCAGGGCGGCCAGATCGGCAAGTTCGAACTGGCCGACGGCGGCACCATCTTCCTCGACGAGATCGGCACCCTGAGTCTGGCGCTGCAGGCCAAGCTGCTGCGGGTCATCGAAAGCCGGGAGATCCAGAAGCTGGGCCAGCAGCGGCCGGTGCTCTCGGACTTCCGGCTCATCGCGGCCACCAACCAGGACCTCTGGAAGAGCGCGGAGAACGGCGAATTCCGGCCGGACCTGCTGTACCGGCTGTGCACGCTGCTGCTGCGCATCCCGCCCCTGCGGGAGCGCAAGGGCGACATTCCCCTGCTGGTGCGCCACCAGCTCTCGGCCATGCAGGCCTCCGGCGACTGCGGCGAACTCCAGGTGCATCCGGAGATCATGGCCGAGCTGGAGAACCACCCCTGGCCGGGCAACGTGCGGGAGCTGTGCAGCTTCATCAGCGCCGCGGCCATCTCCCTGGACGACCGCTCCGAGGACACCATCCTGCCCCGGCACCTGCCGACCAACGTCCGGGGCATCTGCGAGTTCTACAAGGTGGACCCGGGCCTGCTGGGCATGCGCCCGTCCAAGCACCTGTCCCTGCGCCAGGCCCGTTCGTCCTCCGAGTGGGAGATCATCCTGGCCGCGGTGCGCGAGGCCGGCGGCAACAAGAGCCGCGCGGCCTGCCTGCTGGGCATCTCGCGCAACGAACTCTACCGCAAGCTGCGCAAGCACTCCAACGAATAGGCGGCCCGCGCCGCGCGCGGCCGGGGAAGGGCGACGCCGGGAAGGCGCGCCGCAGCGGTCCGGCGGACCGTCCCGCCGGCCTACAGCCACATGGCGCGGGTGAATTCCGAGCGGAACTCCGGCAGGCCGGTGAGTTCGCAGTGCCGGATGCGCGCGGCCATGTCCGCGCATTGCCTCCTGGCGCTCTCCGAGGTCAGCAGCAACCGCGCCCCGAGGCCGGCGGAATTGCCCACCTGGCGGAAGCGCTCGCGCGGGAGCCGGGGGAACATGCCCACGTCCATGGCGCTGTCCACGTCCAGGTAGGTGCCGAAGGCCCCGGCCACCACGAACCGCTCGAGATCCGCGGCGCACATGCCGGCCTGGCGCAGCAGCAGTTCGATGGCGGTGCGGATGGCCCCCTTGGACAGCTGGATCCGGCCGACATCCTGGCGGCTGAGGGTCAGATCCCGACCGTGGCGCGAGACGTCCGCCCCGGCGATGACCACCTCCGGGCCGGCCGGGCCGCGGCGCACCAACGGGCTCTCCGCCACGAACGCGCCGTGGCGGTTGATGGCCCCGGCCGCGCGCAGCCGGGCCACGGCGTCCAGCACGCCGGACCCGCACAGGCCCACGGGCTTGCCGCCGCCCACGGTCTGGAACACGACGCGGCCGTCGCGCACGCGCACGTGTTCGATGGCCCCGTCGGCCGCGCGCATGCCGAAACGCAGCGTGGAGCCCTCGAAGGCCGAGCCCGAGGCCGCGGAGCAGGACAGGATCTCCCCCCCGCGGCAGAGGCTGATCTCCGAGTTCGTGCCGATGTCGATGCCGAGCACCGGCCCGCCGCCGCCCCGGCCCACGCCCGAGGCCAGCAGCATGGCCAGGTGGTCCGAGCCGATGAAGCCCGAGACGTTGCCGGGGAAATAGACGTTGGCCTCGGGGTGCACGGCCAGGCCCAGTTCGGCGGCCTTGCACTCCAGCGGCGCGCGCAGCACCGGACGAAACGGCGCCACGCCCAGCCCCTGGACGCTCAGCCCCAGGGCCAGATGGTGCATCACCGTATTGCAGACCACGACGCATTCCGTGATGTCGCCGGGCAGCAGGGGGGCCTGCGCCCCGGCCCGCTCCGACGCGGCGCGGCACAGCCCGGCGGCCATCACGCCCAGCGCGTCCATGACCAGCCGGCTCAGCCGCTCCTGCAGGGCCCCGTCCAGCATCACGGCGGTGATCCGCGAAAGGACGTCCTCGCCGTAGGCGATCTGCGGATTGGTCACGCCGCCGGAGGTCAGCACCTCGCCGTCGGCCATGTCCACGAGGTAGCCCGCCACCTTGGTGGTGCCCAGGTCCACCGCCAGCCCCAGGGGCCGCCGGCCGGCCGGCAGCGCCCAGCTGGGCGCGCCGCGCCGCAGCCCCAGGCGCACGGTCCGGTCGTCGGCCAGCGCCGCGCCGAGCCGGCGCAGGAAGCCCAGGCCGGGGTTGGGCCGGAGTTCTTCAAGGTCCAGCCGCCGGCTCAGGATCTCCCAGTCGGACTGGGGCGTCGCGGCCGGCGGCGGCGGCAGCTCCACGTCGCGCACCTCGGTGGGCGGGTCGAAGCGCGCGCAGTGTTCGTCGCCGCCGACTTGCAGACGTTGGGCCACGGCGGCGGACTCCGGGGGTATTTCGACCTGCAGGGAGCCCAGGGCCAGGGTCTGGCAGGCCAGCCGGATTCCGGCGGCCAGCTCCTCGGGCCGCAGCAGCTGCTCCTCCACCAGCCCCGGCGGGCTCACCGGCGCGCCGGCGGGCACGCGCACGCGGCAGGCCCCGCAGCTGCCCGCGCCGCCGCAATGGGCGGCGAGGCCAGCGCCGGCCTTCTGCGCGGCCTCAAGCAGGGTCGTGCGCTCCTCCACCACGGCCGGACAGCCGCCGGGAAGAAAAACGATGCGAACGTCAGCCATGCCCGAACCTCATCCCGCATCCGCCGGCGCGTAGGCCGCGGTCCTGCGGTCGCAGTGCTCCAGCGGGCACAGCGCGCACTTGTCGTGCCTGCCCCAGGACACGAAGAACACGCCGGCGACGCTCTTGAGCGGCCGCATAACACCCAGCGGGCTCGCCGTCACCCCGGCCCGGGCCTCCGTGTCGCCCAGCAGTCCGAAGAGGGCCGGGATGACCGTGGCCGGCCAGTCAGCCGGGATGCCGGGCTCGATGCGCTCCAGGCGCGCCCCGCCGCAGTGCCGGGCCAGCGCGCGCCGCACGGCCGCCAGGGACCGCCGCAGCGCCATGTCCATGATCACGTCGGCCCAGTAGCGCCGCAAAAGATCGGGAAAGCCGGCGGACCAGTCCGCCAGCTCCCTGCCGCAGGTGGCGACGAAGGGATAGGCCGCGCAGCCGCCGCCCAGGGCCCGGCGCAACAAAAGGCTTCGGAAAACGGTTCCGCCGAGGGAGACCTCGTCGCGGCTCAGGCAGTCCACGTAGGCCGGCCGCCAGAGCGCCCTGGGCCGGGCCAAGGCCGCAGCCTGGGCGGCCATGCCCTCCAGCCGCTGCGCGGCGCGCGAACCGGGCCGCACCTTGAGCCGGGCGGCCAGACCGCGCGGCTCGCAGGCGAAGCCGATGTCGTCGAGGACCCTGGTGCCGGGCTCCGGCGCTGCGGGCAGGGCCGCCACGGTCGCCCCTAGCCGCATCCGCCGGCAGCGGGCGCCAGCGGCGCCAAACGGGGGGACCAGCGGCCGACAAGCGCGGCCAGCTCGTCCTCCAGCTCGGGCGGAAAAATCAGCACGATCCGGTTGCGCAGCTCCGGCGGCGCGTCGATCGCCACGGGCTCGAACGTGGCCTCGTCCATGACGATGTTCAGCATGCGGAGCCCGTCCCCCAGGTCCAGCAACCCCTTGCCGCGCACCACGCCCTTGGGCAGCTCGCGGACGAGCTTCCGCAGCTCGTCGCCGCCGCCGCTCCACTGGTAGGCCGCGGACATGAGCCAGTCCGGCGGGGTGACGGCGCGGAAGGGGTTGTTGCCCAGCGCGGAGACGATGCGGTCGAGCTCCTCCGGCGAAAGCGGCTTGAGCGTGGGCGCGGGCTCTGCGGCGCGCGCCGCCGTGGGCAGGCCGCAGCGATGGAGGAGATCATCCACGGACATCTGACAATGGGACGTCTCGATGAACAGTGGCGAGGCGTGGTGGCCGCGGATGATCTCCTTTACCACATCGATGGACCGGCGGCTGACCTTGTCCACCTTGTTGAGCAGGAAGATGGACGAGGTGGCGATCTGCTTTTCGACGGAGGCGAAGACCTTGTACTCCTGGTCAAAGCTGGAGACGTCGACCACGCAGATCTGCTCCACGAGCCGGAAGCGGTTGTGGAACAGCGGCAGTTGCAGGTCCGCCTTCAGATCCGCCGGGTTGGCCACGCCCGTGGCCTCCATGAGCAAAAGGTCCGGGCGGATGTCGCTGGCCACCTGGTGCAGGGCCTTGATGAAGTCCCGCTTCACGCAGATGCAGAAGATGGAGCCCTTGCTGACCTCCAGCACGTCGTAGCCGTCGCCGCGCACCAGCGCGCCATCCAGGCCGACCTCGCCGAACTCGTTCACCAGCACAAGGGTTTTGCAGTGCGCGGGCACGGCCTTGAGCAGGTGGTTCATGAAGGTCGTCTTGCCGCTTCCGAGGAAGCCCGTGACCAGGATGACGGCGGTGGTGTCGGCCATGGCAGCGTCTCCTTCCGTCTCAGCTTTGCCGCGTGGACAGGCCGGCCCCGGCCTTCTGGAGGTTTTCCTGCACCTTGTCGAACTGGAAGCCCTTGTCGCGCAGGCTCAGCAGGCGCTCGCTCATGGCCTTGTCCGGGGCGCGCTTGGCCATCTCGTCGATGAGCTCCTCGTACTGCGGGATGCGGCTGGGGAACACGAGGTCGCGCTCGATGCAGATGGTGGGCAGCACCTTGCCCTTGAGCTCGGTGAACTTGCCGATGCCGGCCTTGGTCTTGATGGACCATTCCTTGTAGTCGATCATCTGCTGCACGTCCTCGGGCAGGGCCGCTATGGCCTCCATCATGTAGCCGCAGGCCGCGCACTGCACGCTGTCCAGGGTCAGGACGTCGATTTGGATCTTCCTGTCGCTCATGGCGTTCCCCCCGGCTAGTCTTCGGTCTCAGGGTAGGCGGGATAGTTCTCGGCGTACCAGTCCATGGCCTCCAGCACCTGGCCCATGCTCTCCGCGGAGACGTCGTAGGGCAGGTCGCAGCCCGGAGCCAGGACGAAGCCCTCGGTGCCGCCGGAGGCCAGGCTGGCGATGGCGTCCTCGCGCGGGGAGATGAGCCCCAGGCTCAGGGCCATGGTCAGCTTGAGGTGGCCGCCGAAGCCCACGCCGTACTTGCGGGCCATGTCGCGCACGTAGTTCAGGTTCAGCTGCTCGTCGATGGCGAAGCCGTGCGTGCCGATGGTGCAGACGTTCTTCATGACCTTGGTGCAGTCGCCGCAGATGAGATAGATGGAGGTGCCGCCGGCGGCGTGGATGACCTTGATGCTGTCCTGCACGTACGGGGTGACGAACTCCTCGAAGGACTCGGCCTTCACCTGGGAGGCCACGGGGTCGACGATGCCGATGATCTCGCAGCCCATGTCCACGTAGAACTGGGCCGAGGCCGCGATGACCTCGCTGCAGAACTTCAGGACCTCGTGGGCGAAGGACTTGTTCTTGTAGATGTCCGTGAAGATGCGCACGCCGGCCAGGTGCGAGGCCAGGGTGAGCGGGCCGCAGTGCAGGCCGACCATGGCGCAGTCCATGGCGTCCAGCAGGGGCTTGGTCTGGCGGCCGGCCTCCATGATCACCGGCCAACGGCCGGACTCCTTGGTGGGCACCTTCAGGCCCAGCTGGGCCGGGGTCTGCATGCCCGAGCAGGGGTGCGTCGACACGGAGGGCACGTTGTCCGCCCACCATTTGAGGTCGCAGCCCACGGCGTTGGCCTCGACGGACAGGTCGAAGAGCAGCGGGATGCCGTCGGCCCGGTAGAGCTTGGCCGTGGTGCTCACGCCCTTGGCGATGAGCGCGGGGTCCTTGAGGAAGTCCTCGGCCTTTTCGTTGATGTGGAAGGCGCAGTTCACGCCGGCGTACGGGAACCAGGGGGCCCGGCTGGTCTTCTTCCCCCGGAAGGCGTCAATCAAAAGCTGCTTGGCCATATGCGCATCACTCCATCTTGTTCGCTGTGCGTTTCGACGTGACCGGGGGCCTAGTTGGCCGCGGCCACGAGCCGCTTGGCCTCGACGACGACGTCGGCGGCGCTCGCCGCGAAGCCGTCGGCCTTGAACATCTTGACGATGGCCGGCGTCACGGGCGCGCCGCCGATCATCACCGCCACCTTGGGATTGGCCTCCTTGAGCATGGGAATGAGCTTCTTCATGCCCATCATGGTGGTGGTCATCATGGACGACACGCCGACGATGTCGGCCTTGACGCGCACGGCCTCCTCCACGAACTTCTCGTGGGGCACGTCCACGCCCAGGTCGTGGACCTTGAAGCCGCCCACCTCCAGCATCATCTTCACCAGATTCTTGCCGATGTCGTGGATGTCGCCCTGCACCGTGCCGATGATCACGGTGCCCTCGGACCTGGCCTCGCCGGCCTTGAGATGCGGCGAGAGCACGGCCAGACCGGCGTTCATGGCCTCGGCGCAGAGCAGCACCTCGGGCACGAAGTATTCCTGCTTCTTGAACAGCTCGCCCACAGTGTTCATGCCACCGGCCAGGCCCTCCATGATCCCGGTGAAGGGATCGAAGCCCTCGGCGATGAGCTGTTCGGCGGCCTTGCGCGCGCCCTCGTCGTCAAAGCCCACCACGGCGTCGTGCATGGTCTTGAGTATTTCAGCCAGCGGCATGACCCTTTCCTCCTCGCGTCCGCAGCTTCACGGCACGCGTCTGCGTTTCGATTTCACTCCATCCGCCAGGCGCGCCGACGCCTACAGCGTCGCGCCCTTGAACTCCGGGGCCTTGAACTTGTCGTCGCGGGCCTTGCGCATGGCCAGGATGTTCTCCAGGGGCGAGGCCGGAGCCAGGCCGCAGCCCGGGGCCAGGAAGTCCACGTCGCATTCCAGCGCCGCCTGCGACTCCTTGTAGCATTCCTCCGGCGATCCCATGAACAGCGTGGTGGCCGCGGCCACGTTGCCGAACACGGCCACGCCCTTGGCGTGGGCCACTTCCAGGGCCAGCTTGAGATCGGCCTTCTCCTCGATGCTGATGCCGGCCAGGCCGGTGTCGCACATGGAGGGGATGATCTTGTCCGTCTCGCCGCAGATGTGCAGGACGATGGGGCCGTTGGAGCGCTCCACGATTTTGGTCATCACCGGCTTGACGAAGCGGTCCCAGCTCCGGGGGCTCAGCAGGGTGCTGCCGGAGGTGGGGTCGGCCATGCAGTAGTAGTCCGCCCCCTGGCTGAAGGCGAAGTTGATGACCTGGATCAGCGCCTCGGTGGTCACGGCCAGGGCCTTTTCAACCCCGGCCGGGTCCTTGATGGTGCTGCGCATCATCTTGCTGGTGCCCATGAGGTTGGCGGCGCAGGTGAACGGCCCCTCGCTCATGCCGAAGATGGCCACCTCGTCGCCGACCTTTTCCTTCAGGATGCGGAACTGCTCCTTGTAGACCGGGAAGCGTCCCCGCGAAAGCAGGTCCGGCGGGCACTCCAGCTCGTCGAGGCTGCGCGACTCGAAGGGGTGCGTGGCGATGAAGTGCTGCACGTCGATGGCGGCCTTGCCCAGCTCGCAGCCGAGCGCCTCGCTCACCGCGGTGATATCCCAGCCCATGGCCTTGATCCAGTCGAACCCGCCGATGGTGTATCCGGCCAGGGCCAGCCCGGCCATGGCCACGGGGTCGTGGTCGGCCAGGGGCCGCTCGTAGCCGCTGGCCTTCATCAGGCACAGGGCGCCGTACGCCGTGGTGCAGCCCACGGGCGTCATGTCCACTTCCTGCCGCTTGAGCCGGCGCATCACTCTCTCTTTCGGCTTCATCGCCAGCACCTCTTCTCGTGCTTCATGCGTTGCACACAGGCCGCCTGCGGCCTCACCACCACTTCACGAGGTCGGTGACCTCGCGCCGGATCCTCACGAACTCCGGGTCCGCGATGTTCCGCGGATAGGGCAGGTGGTTCACCATGACTTCCTTCTTGATCGTCGTGGGCTTGGGCGTGCAGACCAGGATCCGCTCGGAGAGGTACACGGCCTCCTCCAGGTTGTGGGTCACGAAGATGATGGTCTGCTTCTTCTTCTTCCACAGCTCCACCAGGCTGTTCTCGATGTGGAAGCGCGTGCTGGTGTCCAGCTGGCCGAAGGGCTCGTCCATGAGCAGCATGTCCGGCTCGGTGACGAAGGCCCTGGCGATGGCCACGCGCTGCTTCATGCCGGCGGAGATCTGGTTGGGGAAGAAGTCCTTGAACTTGATGAGGCCGGTCATCTCCAGCACCTCGGTCACCCGCCGCTTGATCTCGGCCCCGGGCGTTCCCCTGATCTCCAGACCGATCTTCACGTTGTCCCAGACCGTGCGCCAAGGCAGGGCGGACGGCTCCTGGAAGATGAACGCGATGTTGTGCTTCTTATAGTTGATGGGCTCGGAGTCGACGCTGACGCTGCCGCCGGTCGGAGGCAGCAGCCGGGTCACCACGTTGCAGAACGTGGTCTTGCCGCAGCCCGTGGGACCGACGACGCACAGGAACTCGCCGTCGTAGATGTCGAAGTTCATGTGGTTGAGCACCACGAGGTCCCCGAAGTGCTTGCTTAAGTCCCTGACCTCGATCTTTGCTCTTCTGTTTTCCATGGCGCACCCCGCGGTCATTCGATGCACTCGCAGTCGTTGGTTATCTCCGTGCGGAGCTTGAGGAATTCCGGATCGGTCAGCTCGCGCGGACGGGGCAGATCGATGACGTACTCGCCCTTGACGGTGGCCGGCAGCTTGGTGAGCACCAGAATCCGGGTGGCCAGGTAGGTGGCCTCCTCGATGTTGTTGGTGATGAAGACGACGGTCTTCTTCTCCTGCTCCCAGATGCGCATGATCTCGATCTGCATGAGGTAGCGGGTCTGCGCGTCAAGGTGCCCGAAGGGCTCGTCCATGATCAGCAGATCCGGGTTGGTGGCGTAGGCCCTGGCGATGGCCACGCGCTGTTTCATGCCGCCGGAGAGCTGGCGCGAGAAGTAGTCCTCAAAGCCCTCCAGACCCACAAGCTTGATGACCTCGCGGCCCCGCTTGTCGGCCTTGGCCGGGTCCATGCCCTTGATGATGGGTCCCATGGTGACGTCCTGAATCATGGTGTACCAGGGGATGCAGGACGGTTCCTGGAATACGTAGGAGATGTTGTGCCGGTGCGGATTGACCGGCTCCCCCTGCATCTTCACGTATCCCTTGCTTACGGTTTCGATGCCCGCGAGGATGTTGCCCAGAGTCGTCTTGCCGCAGCTCGTGGGCCCCACGATCACCAGGAACTCGTTGGGGCGCACGTCGAACCGCAGATCGTGGAGGACCTCGGTGGGGCCGAAGCTCTTGTCGATGCTGACCTCAAGGATTGGCTGGTCCATGATGGACTCCTAGTCGATGGAGACTTCGGATCTCCAGCGGAAGACCCGGTTCTCAATCACGATGAAGATCTCGTTCATGATGAACCCGATGATGCCGATGATCAGCATGCCCACGATGATCTCACCCATGCGGATGAGTTCGGCGTACTTCAGGATCAGCCGGCCCACGCCCACCATCTCGCCGCCGATCATCTCGGCGGCCACGATGCACATCCAGGCCACGCCGAGGCCGACGCGCATGCCGGTGGCGATGTCGGGCAGGACCGAGGGAATGACGATCTTGCGGATGATGTACATGCGGCTCGCGCCGAAGACCTTGGCCACGTTGACGTGGACGGGATTGACGCGGGTGACGCTCAGCAGCGTGGTGACCAGAATCGGGAAGAACGCGCCCAGCCAGATCAGGAAGACATAGCGTCCGAAACCGACCAGGAGCACGATGGCCATCGGGATCCACGCGATGGGCGGGATGAACCGGATGGGTTCGATGACGGCGCGGGTGCGGTTGTACAGCTTGGGCCACAGACCCATGGCCAGGCCCAGGGGAATGCCCATGATGCACGACGCGGCGAAGCCGGCGAAGATGCGGATTAGGCTGGCCCAGACGTGGGCGCTCAGCGTGATGCCCTCGATGTCGCCGTTGGTGGAGAGGTTGACGAAGGCCTGCCAGATGGCCGCGATGGACGGGAAATAAGGCGACTTCTGCCAGTCGGAAAGCAGCTGCCACGCGCACCCCACCACAACCAGACTCAGCAGGTTGTACAGGACGGACTTGATGCGCTCGCTCGTATTACGCATGATGGAAACTCCTTGGCGTTCTGTCGCATGCTCCGGGAGGGGGACGCGCCCCCTCCGCGGAGCGGACAGGCGTGACCGTTGACTACTTCTTCGCCACAATCTCTTCGAGAAGCTGCGGGCGATACAAATCCTTCATGAAACCGTCCATGTCGGCGATGGTGCCCTTCTGGATCTTGCCGGACTCGGCGAGGCCCTGGGCCATCAGCTTCATGCTCTCGACGTTGCACAGCGGCGGGTCGGGGTACTGGACGGTCTTCATGGCCGCGCGCACCACGGCCTCGCTCATGCCGGTGGCCTTGCAGACGATGCCCACGGCCTCGTCCTTGTGCTCAAAGAACCACTTGTAGGCTTCGACGTAGGTCTGGAGAACCTTGCGGACCAGGTCCGGATCGCTCTTCACCAGGCCGCCCTTGGCCACGAACACGCAGCACTGGTGCTCGGGCAGGATGTCGTGGGAGGTCAGCAGCTCGTGGCCGTACTTCAGGTCCACGGTGCGCGCGGGATGCGGCGCCCAGGCGATGAAGCCGTCAATCTCGCCCTTCTGCAGGAAGATCGGCATGTCCGACACCTTCATGCTCTTGCGGGTGATCTTGATGCCGTTGTCCTTGGCGACCTTCTCGATCATGGCGTCCTGGATGGAGCCGACGCCCGGGGTGCCGATGTTCTTGCCGTCAAGCTCCTTGACGGTCTTGATGGAATCCTTGACCACGAGGCTGGAGCCTTCCTTGTTGGAGCTGGCCAGCACCTGCACGTCGACGCCCTGACCCCGGGTGATCATCACCGGGACGACGCCGCAGCTGCCGAAGTCCAGCGACCCGGAGGCCATCTCCTGCATCAGGGCCGAACCGGCCAGGAACTCGCCCCACTGGACGTTGATGCCCTTGGCCTCCAGCAGCTTCTTCTCCTTCATGACCATGATGGCCGGGCTGTGCAGCTGGTCGGCCACAAGGTACCCGATGTGCAGGGTCTTGGGGCTGGCCGCGGAATCAGCCTTCTGCTTGTCGCCTTCGCCCTTGCCGCAGCCGACGATCAGCAGACAGGCCAAGCTGGCGCAGAGCAACGCCGCCCAACGCCACAGACTCTTCCCGTGCATGTTCATACTGCTCCCCCTTACGACATGTCGGTGAAAGGTTGCGTAGCCACTCTTGCAAAGGCCCCGTCCCTCACGGAGAGACGGTCCGGTTAAGCGAAGCCGCCCAGATGCTGGGGCGAGCTGGTCAGAACGCACTCGCCCGCGGCGATGCGCCCGCGGACGTATTCCGCGGTCTCCCGGTCCGACGCGGGCAGAATCACGTCCGCCTGGCCCTCGGGAATCTCCGCCAGGCAGCGGCAGATGTCCGCCAGCACCGCGTCGTCGGTCACGGGCACCGGGATGGCCACGGACTGGAGCGCCTCGCCGGCGGCGAGCCGAACGCACCCGGCGTCCATGCGCAGCATGTCCGCGGACAGGGACAGCGAAGCCCGGCCCGGCATGTTCCGCGTCCCGTCGCCGATGACGATGCCCTGGGCCCTGTTGAGGAAGATGGTGCCCCCAACGCGGATGGTGTCAAGATGCGCCGGCGGCCGCCCGGCGGACGGCCTGTTCAGCCGCGCGGGCAGGAACGTGTTGTAGGTGACCAGACGGGCGAAATCGATCTGCTCGCGCCGGAACGTGCTGTGGTAGGTGTCGCCCTCGATGGACAGGCACTCCACCGGCACCTCGCGGTTCGCCAGCACGTCCAGAAGCACCCGCGCGCCGGCGGGGGCGACGCCGGGGGCGTCGTCCTTCAGGGCCTCGTCCGCGAAGAGCTGGGCGTCGACCACGCCGAGGCGCTCGTTGGGCGCGGGCCCGGGATAGGCGGGCACGCCGCCCAGGGTGATGGTCTCCGCCCGGGTGAACACGCCCGGCCCCGTGACGGGCACGAGGATCATGGCCGCGGCCCCGCGCATGCTCGCGCTGAAGGCGAACACCACCACGTCCGGGTGCGGCTGCGGCTCGCCGGAACGCAGACGCCGCCACAGCTCGTGCTCGGTCATGACCAGGGCCTTGCCGGCCCGGCACCGTTCATTGATTTCCTGAATGCTGCTCATGGCCTTCCCCCGTTGTTCAGTCCCGCGCCACAACTTCGGCCAGGTGCAGGACCTGCTGCGGCATGCCGCGCCGGCTGATGCCGCTCGCCAGCTGGATCATGCAGCCGGGGCAGGTGTTGACCACCACCTCGGCGCCGGTGCGCTGCACCGCGTCGAGCTTCTCCTCGCCGATGCGCAGGGAGAGATCGCGGCTGTGCAGGCTGAAGGAACCGCCGCAACCGCAGCAGCCCTTGTAGTCCATTTCCACGAAATCCTTTCCGAAAACCTGCCCGAGGATGCGCCGGGGCTGTTCGATGACGCCCTGGTAGCGCGCCAGGTGGCAGGGGTCGTGATAGGTGACGCGCGTGCCCGCCGGCAGCGTGGAGTGCACGGGCAGCGGCTTGCAGTTGGCCAGCTCCACCAGGAGTTCCGAGAAGTCCCGAACCTTGGCGCCCAGGGCCACGAACTCGTCGTGCCGCGGCAGGCCGCGGAACAGGCCGGCCCAGCCCTCCTTCAGGGTCGAGCCGCAGGTGGCGCAGGCCGTGATCACGTACTTCACGTCCAGCCTGGCCAGGATGTCCAGGTTGCGCAGGGCCATTTCCCTGGCCGTTTCGGCGTCGCCGTTGGCGGCCACGGCGATGCCGCAGCAGCCCAGGTTCTCCGGCAGAACCACCTCCACGCCCAGGGACGCCAGCAGCCGCAGGACGGCCTGGCCGACCTTGGGCAGCATGTACTCCGTGGCGCAGCCGGGGAAAAAGGCCACGCGCATCTTGCGCTCGCCCTGCGCCGGAGTCACCGCCGGGGCGACCTCGCGCAGGAACTTGTCCGGAATGGCCGGCAGTTCGCAGCCCTTGCCCAGGCCCAGGAAGAACAGGGGCAGGTGGCGCAGGGGCGTGCGCTGCGGCAGCTTGCCGCCGGTCTTGGTCTGCGGCAGCAGCCACTGCATCTTGCCCGCGGCGCGCACGGCCGCGGCCATGGCCGAGCGGTCGGCCATGATCTTGCGGAAGGCCACCCGCTTGACCAGGGGCAGGCCCTGACGGCGGATCAGCTCGCCCCTGGCCGCCTCGACGACGAGGTCGCTGCGGACCCCGCGCGGACAGCCCGAGGCGCAGCGGCCGCAGAGCAGGCACTTCTGGAGGACCGTGGCCAGGTCCGGATAGTTGAAGATCTCCTCGCCGGACCCCAGGCTGCGCAGCAGCCGGTTGCGTCCCCGCGGGGACTGCACGTCCAGGTGGCATTCGCGGTAGACCGGGCAGGAATGCAGGCAGGTGCCGCATTCAATGCACTTGGCGATCTCGTCGCGTATCAATTCCAAGGGGCTCTGGGCATTGCTTCCGTTCATTGTCGTGCCGTCCTTGCGCTTGGTCCGCCGGGCAGGGCGCTTAGTCCCGGTGCTTCAGAAGGGTTTGCGAATCCGTCAGGAGGAACCCGCCCTTGACCAGAAGATCCCTCAGGTAGGTCGCCATCAGTTCGGACCGGTAGCGGTTGGACTGCCGGAAGATCACGGGCACGTCGTGGCCGGCCACCCGCACCTGCCCGATGCGGCCGCGCGGCACGTCGTCCATGCCCTTGAAGGCTCCGCCCGGGCAGTTGCCCGTGCAGGCGCCGCAGGCGAAGCACAGGTCCTGATCCAGGGTCTTGTCCTTCCAGGAAATGGCGCCCATGGGACAGTAGTATTCGGCCGCGCACTGGAACGAGCAGCAGATGCAGCGTTCCGGGTCGAACTCCACCCGCAGGCGGGCGCCGTCCCAAATCTCGCCGTAATTGCTGTAGAACAGCGGGATGCGGTCGCCGATGTCGGCCACGGGCATGGGCACGCTGTCGTCCAGACAGCCAGCCAGACCGTCCAGGACGTCCTGGCTGGTGATGGCGAAGGGGATGCCGATGCTGGTGATGACCTCCACGCCGAAGCTGGTCTTGAACCCGCCCATGAACTCCGGCTGCATGCCGTGCATGTCGCTGGCGACGAACAGGCAGGGCTTGGCCGGCGCGCTCCGGGTGCCGTAGCTGACCACGACGCCGGGCACGCCGTTGACGACGATTCCCGTGCCCTCGCGGACCGTGATCCGCTTGGGATCGTTCTGCAGCGGGTTGAGCTCGCCGCTGCCGATGGCGCCCATGCCCCGGAACTGGGGCAGCGGCCTGCAGGAGAAGATCGACGTCGGCCGCTTGAGGTAGGAGGGCATGTTCTTGAAGTTGCCGAAGGCCGTGTAGTTCTGGAAGTCGTTGCGGAAGTTGTACAGCCGGGCGAAGGGCATCTGGCTCAGGCGGACCTTGGTCAGCCGGGAGCCGCCGCCGCGCAGCAGGCATTCCACTTCGACGTCCTTGCCCTCCACGAGCTCGCGCAGCACGTGCCCGCCGCCGTAGCGCCCGAAGTAGTCGAGGCTTTCCGCGGTGCCGTAGAGCACGGCGTCCACAAGCCCCTCGCCGTCATCCGGCCGGGACACCGGGATGCAGGGCACCCCGTTCATGACCAGGCGGCGGATGTCCGCGGTCTTGACGTCCAGCGGCAGGGCCAGCATGGCCGACGTGCCGGACATGACCCCCCGGGTGCCGGTGGTCACCACGTCCACGTCGTCCACAGTGAACCTGCGGCCGGCCCGAACCTCGCGCTTGAAGTCCATGGCCGTCATGACCACGGCCTCGCCGCTCCTGAGCTTCTCGTTGATTTCCGCGACAGTCTTTTGTTCCCGTGGCATAGTTCAAGCTCCCGCAGCTCAGCCGACGATGTCGATGCAGCCCCAGGCCCCGACCCTGTCCGCGACGAGGATCAGCACCCCGGACACGCCAAGTTCCCTGGCCCGTGCAATGCCGGCGTCAACATCGGCGGCGGTCCTGATCAAGTTGCCCACCGCGGTGGCCGCGGCGTCCGCAAATGCGGCCGTTTCAGCGAAAATCGTCACGGCGTCCGCCCGTCCGAAACTCAGGGAGTGGCCGTGCGTGCCCGAGGAGGTGCAAACCCCCACCGGCCTGGTCGTGGGGCCCACGGCCAGCTTCAGGCTCAACAAAGGGGAATTCTCCGCCAGCACGAGCATCTCGCGCCGTTCGGCCACGTGCAGGAACACGTCGCCGCCGTTCTCCACCACGACCTCGCGGCTGGCGAAGAGCAGCCCGCGGCCCACGTGGTCCGACATGGCCCCGGCAACGGTGGCCATGGGGCCGACGCCGGCGCGCGCGCTGGCGTCCAGCATGCTCTGCACCACCGCCGGGGCGTTCGGGTCCGCGGCGATGGGCTCCAGGGCGCGCACGAACTCCGGGCGGCGCCGGATGTAGTCCTCGATGTCCGCGCGGTGGGCGCGCACCAGCTCCAGGGCCATGGCGCCCAAATCAGTCTCGCCGGAGACGAGCATGTCGGTCTGGCGCATGCGCACCCGCGTGCTCACCAGCCCCCGCGGCCGCACAAGCCGCCGGTACTCCTCGGTCTCCAGCTCGGCTGCGTGCATCTCAGCGTTCCTCCACGCACTCGGCCATGACTTCGCCCATCTTGCGCAGGCGCTTCTCGCTCAGCACGAACCACATGTCCCTGGCCGTGCCGAAGTAGATGCACTTCATGCTGCACCGCGTGGCGCAGGCGGGCATGAGCCCGGCCGCCAGACGGTCCGGGCAGCCGTCGCAGGTCAGCGCCCGGCCTTCCCGCCCGGACGGACAGGTGACCCAGAAGTTCTGGGGGTCCTGGAACTCGCAGGGCGACCCGCAGTGCCGGCAGGACAGCGGCAGGCGCACCGTGCTCGGGTCCTGCGCGCCGTCCTTCATCCGGGTCATGAAGATCCGGGGACCGCCCTGCGGCGGCATGTCCCCGGCCCGGTGCTCGGCCTGGCAGGCCAATTCGCAGGCGCCGCAGGAGATGCAGCGGTCCATGTCCACAACGAGGACGTTCTCGTCCTCAGGGAGCTTGTCCAGCTCCGCCTCCAGCCGGGAAAACCGCGTGCTGACCCAGACTATCTTCATGACCGTGCTTCCTGGTGTTGGCTGTTTCGCGCAAGCAGCGCGGCCACGGCCCGGCGGGCCGCCTCGCGGTCCGCGCCCGCCTTGTGCGCCGCCACCGCGGCGAAGGGCGCGCCGCCCGCGCCGCGTTCCGGAACGGCGAACAGCGCCGCCGCCCCCGGCGTGCCCTCGGGCACCCAGAGCACGTCCGGAGCCACGTCGTCGCTGAGGCGCGCGGCCAGACGCAGGCCGCCGTGGGCCGCCTCGATCTCCAGCGCGTCGCCGCCGCGCAGGCCCAGGGCCAGCGCCAGCCGGGGGTTGACGCGCACGCCGTCCATGGTCCCCTCCGGTCCGTCCGCGACCTTGCCGCCCCAGGCGGCCACGCGGTCGACCCGCGGACGCACCACCAGCCGGAGCGGGCGCTCCTGGGTCTCGGGCGGGTTCGACTGCGCGGAGATGGGGGCTGCGAGCGAAACCCGGCCCGAGACCGTGGGGAAGCGCTTATCCGTGCCCGGGAAGGTCCGGTTGCGCTCAAAAAGGATGTTCAGACCCCTGGTGACGGCGTTGATGAACCGCGTGCGCTCCAGCTCCGGGGCCTTGTCGCCGGGACAGGGCCAAAGCACGCCGCCGGGGATGTTGGTTTCCGGGTCCAGGTCGGCCAGCCCCACCCCGCTGGTCAGCGGGTTGGCGCGCAGCTGCGCGTCGCAGAAGGCCGCGCAGCCGTCGGCCCAGGCCGCGGCGTCGCCCAGGCCCATGGCCAGGGCCAGACCGCGCCAGAAGTCGTAGGCCGGCCGGCACTCGCCCGGCGCGTCCATGACCTTGCGGTGCGTCTGGAGCAGGCGGCCATTGCTGAAGGGCAGCAGACCGTCGTACTCCAGCCAGCCGCTCAGGGGGATGGACACGTGGGCGGCCTCGGACGCCGCGCCGGGGTACTGCGAAAGGCAGACCGCCAGCTCGACGCTCCCCAGGGCCGCCGCCGCGTCCAGGCCCGGCAGGGCCGGGTCGCCGTGCAGGAACACGGCCGCGGGCGCCGACCCGGACCCGGCCAGCAGTCCCGGCAGGCTCAGGTCATGCGCAGGTCGACCGCCCGCGGCCTGGAAGGAAAACGGGGAAACGCCGAAGAGGTTCAGCCCGCCGCCGGGAATGCCCAGGGAGCCGGTGAGGGCCACCAGCGCGGCGCAGCTCCAGAGGTCGACGTCGGTCAGCGAACGCCGGGAGAACCAGTCCCCGGCGATGACCGAAACCGGATGCGTCTGGCCGAGGATTTCGGCGAAGCGCGCCAGCTCGTCCGCGGCCACGCCGCAGATCCGGGCCACGGAGGCGTCCGTGCAGTCCTGCACGGCCTTGCGTAGCGAGGCCTCGTCCTCGGTCCACTCGGCCAGGAACTCGGGGTCGCCCTTGCCGGCCGCCAGCAGGCGGCGCAGCGCCCCGCGCAGGAACACGCTCTCCGTTCCCGGCCGCACCCGCACGGCCATGGTGGCCTTGGCCGCCGTCACCGTGTCCGAGGAGCCGAGGCTAAGCACCAAGGCCCCGCGATCCCTGGCGTCCATGACCGGACCGATGGCGAGGGGGTCGGAGGCCGCGATGTCGCCGCCGTAGAGCAGGATGCAGCGGCTGTTGCACCAGTCGCGCGAGGAGTTGCAGAGCAACTGCGCGGCCGGCAGCCCGAACATCCGGGCGATGGCCCCGTCGGGGCCGAAGGGGCCGGGGAAGAAGCGCGCCGGGGCCAGGGGCGAGCCCAGGGCCCGGGCGAACAGGTCGCCGCCGGCCAGATAGTCGAAGGGATCGGTTTCCTCGCCGTACACGGCCACGGAGTCGCGGCCATGCGCGGTCACGCAGCCCTGCAGCCGCTTGGCCACGAAATCCAGGGCCTCGTCCCAGCCCACGCTGCGGAAGGGCTCCGAAAGCCGCTCGCGGATGCGCGGCCGGGTCAGCCGTGCGCCGTTGCCCAGGTGCCAGTAGGTCAAGAGCCCCTTGGGACACACGGACCCCTTGTTTCCGGGGTGCTCCTCGTCGCCGAGGATGTCCACGACCTGGCCGGCCTTCATGAAGATCTTGAGCCCGCAGCCCGTGGGGCAATTGCCGCAGGTGGTCCGCCGGACCGCATCGAAAGGCCTTGTGGTTTCCTGTCTTTTCCGGAACGTCATAGCGTGCAGCCCCTCGCTTCTTGCCTCCGCCGCGTCGCTTGCGCGGGTTCGGGCGTTTCGTCCTCCAGGGTCCGCCTTCCGGGGCGTCCGCCTTCCTGAAGGCCGGGGTGCTATCCACGAACACCGCCTCTAAGATTGCATCTGAGGTGCCAGCTTCGGGGCCGCCATAGAATATTTTTGATAGTAACCTTGAATTACTGGCTTTTTTCAAGAATACAGGAATAGGTGCTTTTCTCGGCAAAAGGTACTGAGTCGTGCCAATGAAGACACATCCATTTGAATTTCAATGACTATTCAGGAAAATCCCAACGAGGCCGCAAGCACGCCGTTACGTACCGTTTGCATTACAGTGTAACGCATCAAGAGCGACAGCTTGTGACAACCGGCACACGCCGAGCGCCCCCTCGACGCCGCGCCGCCCGTCGGCTATCGTTCCACCCGAGGCCGCCCCGCCGGCGCAGCCCGCAACCGCAACCCCAGGCCGCCGCCATGCACCCAGCCCGCGCCCGCCAGCTCCTCGACCGGCCCGCCCAGCCCGGCCCCATCCTCTATTGGATGCACCGCGAGATGCGCGCCCGGGACAACTGGGCCCTGCTGCACGCCCGCGACCTCGCCGCCGCGCGGGGCCAGCCGCTCTGCGCGGCCTTCTGCCTGGCCCCGGCCTTCGGACGCGCCGCGCCCGCGCACTTCGCCTTCCTGCTCCACGGCCTGCGCGCCACCGCCGCCGCCCTGGCCCGGCTGGGCGTCGGCTTCGCCCTGCTGCGCGGCGAGCCCGGCCGCGCCGTCCCGGACCTCGCCCGGCACATCCGCGCCGGGCTCCTGGTCTGCGACGCCGACCCCACGCGCCTCAAGCGCGCCTGGACGGCCGAGGTTCTGGCCCGGCTGGACTGCCCCGCCGTGGAGGTCGACGGCCGCAACGTCGTGCCCGCGCGCGCCGCCTCCGACCACCGCGAGTACATGGCGCGCACCATCCGGCCCAAGATCCGGCGCCTGCTGCCGGAGTTCCTGACCCCCATTCCGGAGCTCGCCGCGCCGCCCCTGGCGTGGTCCGCGCCGCTGCCGCCCGTGGACTGGGACGCGCTCGTCGCCGAGGCCGGGCCGCCGCCGCCTCCCTTCGTCCCCGGTGAGGCCGCCGCCCGCGCCGCGCTGGACGCCTTCCTCGCCCATGGCCTGGCCCGCTACGCCGACGAGCGCAACACGCCCCTCGAACCGGCCAATTCCCTGCTTTCGCCCTACCTGCACTTCGGCCAGATCGCGGCCCAGCGCGTGGCCCTGGCCGTGCTGGACGCCCCGCCCGCGCGGGGTCCGGGGCCTGCGGAGCACAAGCAAACGCCAGCGCAGAACGGCGTCGAGGCCTTCCTGGAGCAGCTCATCGTACGCCGCGAGCTGGCGGAGAACTTCTGCCTGTACGAGCCGGACCACGACACGCCGGACGCCTTCCCGGCCTGGGCGCGGGAGACGCTGGACAAGCACCGCCGCGACCGGCGGCCGCATCTGGCCTCGGACGCCGAGCTGGAGGACGCGCAAACGCCCGACCCGCTCTGGAACGCCGCGCAGCGCCAACTGCTCGCCACCGGGCACATGCACGGCTGGCTGCGCATGTACTGGGCCAAGCAGCTGCTGCTCTGGTCGCCGGACGCCGCGACGGCCATGCGCCGGGCCTTGGCGCTCAACGACGCCCTCAGCCTCGACGGCCGCGACGTCAACGGCTACGCGGGCGTCGCCTGGAGCATCGGCGGCGTCCACGACCGGCCCTGGCCGGAGCGCCCCGTGTTCGGCACCGTGCGCAGCATGACCGCCTCCGGCGCGGCCCGGAAGTTCGACGTGGCCGCGTTCATCGCCGGCCAGGACGGGGATCGCGATGCGCGCCAATGACGCGGACATCCTGCTCCGGGCCATGCCGGGCCCGCCCTCGGAGATCGATCCGCGGCTGCACGCGGCCTGGCAGGCGGCGGCCCTCGACACCGGGCAGGCCGATCCCTTCTGCTGCACGCCCTACTGGCAGCTCGCCTTTCACGACGCCTTCAGCCCCGGCCGCAGGCTGCTGGTCCGCGCGGCCGAAGGCTGCGTCATGGCCTTCGCGGAAATGCTCTTCTCGCGCCAGGAGATCCTCCTGACGCCCATCGAGCCGCACTGGTTCTTCGGCTGCCCGCTCCTGGGCGGGCGGGCCGTGACGCTGCTGGCCGAAACCCTCGGCCCGCTGCTGGATCTCTACCGTCCCGCGGCCCCCAAAATCCTGGTGAGCGGGGTGCGGCCGGGCGGCTCCTTCGCCGGAAGGCTCGCGCGGGGGCTGGGCCGGCGCTGCGCCGTGACGCCCTTCAACAGCGGCGAGCAGTGCGCGGCCTCGCTGGAGGGCGGGCTCGACGGCTTTCTGTCCCGGCGCTCGGCCAACCACCGGGCCAAGCTCAAGAAAAGCCGGGCCCGGGCCCGGGACAGGGGCGTGTCTTTCGAGCGCCACGCGCCGCAGGGAACGGACGACACCGGGCCCGTCTTCGAGCGCATGCAGGCCGTGGAGCTGGCGAGCTGGAAGGGCATCGGGCGCTGCGGCATGGACCAGGAGCCGGCGCGCACCTTCTACCGCCTGCTGCTGGCCCGGCTGGCGCGGGACGGCCTGGCGCGGGTGATCTTCGCGCGCTGCGGGGACAAGGACATCGGCTACGTCTTCGGCGGACTGGCCGGCGCGGTGTATCGCGGCCAGCAGTTCAGCTATGACGACGCCTGGAGGGACTGCTCCATCGGCAACCTGCTGCAGGTGGAGCAGGTCGCCTGGCTCTGCGAGGAAGGGGCCGCCCGCTACGACCTCGGCCCCTCCCAGGGGGAGGCCATGGCCTACAAGGCCCACTGGGCCGAGCTGCGCTTCGGCATCGTCACCTATCTCGTCGAGCCGGAAGCCTAGCGCCCCCCCTGTCAACCCGGAATTCTCGTCCTTTTCGCGGGCCAAAAGGCTCCCGTTCCGCCCGGCCCGGAAAGCCGGGGTACAATGGCGCACGCCCCGGAATCCCCCGCGGCGGAAAAGCGACAAGGAGCCCGCCCATGGCCACCAGCGTCATCGAAATCTGCAACAACGCCCTGCTCGATCTCGGCGAGGACGCCATCGCCTCGCTGGCCGACAACACCAAGGCCGCCCGCCTCTGCAACCAGCGCTGGCCGGCCGTGCGCGACGCCGTGCTGCGCGCGCATCCCTGGAACTGCGCCGTGGCCCAGGCCGAACTCGCCGCCAGCAGCGAGTCCCCGGCCTGGCAGTACTCCCGGCGCTTCCCGCTGCCGTCCGACTGCCTGCGCGTCCTCGCCGTCCAGTGCGGCGGCGCGGCCCTCGCCGCCTGGGAGGTGCAGGAAGGGGCCATCCTCTGCGACGAGGACGGCCCGCTGGACATCGCCTACGTCCGGCGCATCGAGGACCCGCGCCTGTTCGACCCGCTCCTCTGCGAGGCCTTCACCGCGCGCCTCTCCGCCACCCTGGCCTACCCCATCACCGCCAGCACCAGCCTGGCCCAGGCCTTCTGGAGCGCCTACGCCGAGAAGCTGCGCGAGGCCCGGGGCGTCGACGCCCGCGAGGCCGCGCCCAGCGCCGCGCCCGCGCCCGACAGCTGGCTCAAGGCCAAGCTGGGGCGGTAGGCGGCGGTCGGCGGCGGCCCGGAGAGCCGCGGCGCAAAGAATCCGGGGGGCTGCGCGCCCCCCCGGCCCCTGCGCCCCCTTTCAGGGGGATGACAAGGGTCCCGCGACGGGCCTCCGGTCGCGGACCGTTGCCGGCTGCTGGTCACGCGAAAGGGGCCGGTTCCGAAGGGAGCCGGCCCCCTTCGCGTGATCCGGGGAGTCCAGAGGGCAAAGCCCTTTGGCCGCCGGAGGCCTCGCCCCCCGCCGCAGCCTGCGCGCGTTACACGAGCTTCAGCGGGGCCGCGCCCTTCGCCACGGCCCGGCCGATGCGCACGGCGATGTCGCCGGCGGCGGCGAGCGTGTCCTGGGCCGCGGCGGCCTTGTCCGCGGGCACGCCGAGGATCAGCCCACCGGAGGTCTGGGCGTCGAAGGCGAGGGTGACGCGGAGTTCGTCGAGGCCGGGGGCCACGACGGAGCGCTGGAGATAATAATTGCGGTTCTGGATGCTCCCGGCGGGAATGAGGCCCATACCGGCCATTTCCAGGGCCTCGGGCAGGAAGGGGATGGCGGCCACGTCGAGTTCGGCGCTGACGTCGCTGGCGGCGGCCATTTCCAGGAGGTGGCCGCCGAGGCCGAAGCCGGTGACGTCCGTGGCGGCGCGGAGGCCCAGTTCGCGGATGACCACCGCGCCGGTGCGGTTGAGCCGCGCGCACCAGGAATGCAGCAGCAGCTCCAGGCGGTCGGCCCCGGGCATGGCGGCCTTGACCGCCGTGGCGATGACGCCGGTGCCCACGGGCTTGGTGAGCAGAAGCTCGTCGCCGGGGCGCAGGCCGCGGTTGCTGGCCATTTTTGCCGGGTCCACCGCGCCGGAGACGGACAGACCGTACTTGATCTCGCTGTCCTCGACGCTGTGGCCGCCGCAGAGCACGGCCCCGGCCTCCTCGATCTTGGACAGGCCGCCGCGCAGGATCGCGGCCAGGACCTCGGGCGGCATGGTCTTGGCCGGGAAACAGCAGACGTTCATCGCGGCGTAGGGCTCGCCGCCCACGGCGTAGACGTCGGACAGGGCGTTGGCCGCGGCGATCTGGCCGAAGCGGAAGGGATCGTCCACCACAGGCGTCAGGAAATCAACGGTCTGCACCAGCGCCTGGCCGGGCGGAAAGCGCAGCACCACCGCGTCCTCGCCGCCGCCGCGCGGCCCCGAGAGAATGCGTGGGTCGTGCCCGCCCGTGAGCAGGCCGGCCAGAATCCGCTCCAGGTCCCCCGGAGCCACCTTGGCGGCTCAACCCGCGGCGCGGACGCCCTGGGTCAGCCGGACCTTCTGCGGATCCGTGGGAATGCTGCTGCATTGCTTCATGCCCCCGGAATATCAAATGCCCGGGCGCGCGCCAAGCGGGAATTCCATTGCCTCCCATAAGCTTTTCCCATGCCCGGCCGATAAGGCATGACGGCCGGGCACGCAACATGCATCGTTCGGCCGAAACACGGGAGGAACCATGCTTCGGAATTTTTGCGCCGCCTGCGGGCAGCCCATCAACCGCCTGGACTCCTTCTTCGAACCCTCCGACGGCACCCTCTGCGCCGGCTGCCTGGCCCGCCTCGCGCCCGGCAAAACGCGCCGGACCGAACCCGGCCGCGGCGTCGCCAGCCCCCTGCCCGACTCCTGGGCCGTGCTGCCCGAACTCTCCTTCGCCAGCCGGCAGCGGTAAAAACGCTTCGGCGCGCAGAACGGGACGGGGAGATTCGGGGGCCTGCGCGGCCCCCGAGCCCCTCGCGCCCCCTTTCAGGGGGGTGAGTAGGGTCCCGCGGCGGACTTTCCGTCGCGATGCGGGACGCGGGTCAAGCGAAAGGGCCCCATGGCACAACGCCATGGGGCCCTTTCGCTTGAACTTGGGAGTCCAGGGGGCCGAAGGTCCCCTGGCCGCCGGAGGCATGTTCCCCCGCCACTCCCTTCCAGTCTACAGCGCCTTCGCGCGGCCCACCCACTTGTTGACCACGGGGGCGACGTAGCTGTCGAAGCTGTCGAGCAGGTCGCCGGGAGTGGCGGCGGCGAGGAGCATGCCGCGATGTTCGCGGCGCACGAACCCCTGGGTCACGGAATAGTCCAGGAAGGTCATGAGCCCATCATAATAATGATTGATGTTGAGCGCGCCGCAGGGTTTCTTGTGGAAGCCCAGCTGGGCCCAGGTGAGGATCTCGCAGAGCTCCTCCAGGGTGCCGAGGCCGCCGGGCAGGGCGACGAAGGCGTCGGAGAGCTTGGCCATGAGGGCCTTGCGCTCGTGCATGGAGGCCACGACATGCTGCTCCGTCAGGCTGGTGTGGGCGATCTCCTTCTTCTGCAACGAGATCGGGATGATGCCGATGACCTTGCCGCCGGCGGCCAGGGCGGAGTCGGCCAGCGCGCCCATGCAGCCCACGTTGGAGCCGCCGTAGACGGTGGTGAGGCCGCGGCGGGCCAGCTCCGCGCCGAGGTCGCGGGCGGCCTGGATGTACGCGGGGTCGTTGCCGGGATTGGAGCCGAGGAAGACGCAGACGCTGTGCATGGGGGGAACTCCTTGGACGGGTTGTGCGCGGACGCTCAGGCCATCTGGTCGCGCAGCTGGCGGAAGATGTCCTGGAGCTGGGCGGGCGTGGCCTCGGCCTCGTTGATGCGCATGCGCCGGATGAGGCCCACGAGGTTGCCGCGCGGGGTATAGGTGCGTTCGAAAAGGACCTCGCGCGTCTGCGCGCGGCCGAGGGGAATGGCGCAGGACCAGGCGCCCTCGCCCTCGGGGAGCCAGGCCGGCGCGGCGTCGGTGGACAGGGTCTCCACCAGCCGACGCACGCTCTGGCCGCCGGGCAGGCCCAGAAAGTCGCCGCGGTCGGAGCGGATCACCGCGGGCATGTCCAGAAAGGCGTCGGGCGGGGCCGGCGGCGGCGTAAAGGGCGGCTCGGGCCGGGGCTCGCGGTTGAAGGCGTAGGAGGCCAGCGGGCCGGACGCGCCGTGCACGGTGACGATTTTGCGCGCGGTGAGCACCCCGTCGGGCCCCGCGGACGGCGGCTCGGGCTCCGGCGCCGCGGCGGCGGCCGGCGCAGGCTCCGCCACGGGCCCGCTGTGCGGCGTTTCGGGCTGCGCCGGCGCGGGCTGGGCGCTGCGGGCGGCGCGCAGTTCGGTCAGAAGTTCGGCCACCAGGGACTTGGACGCGGCCTCCAGGGTGGCGAGGTTGCGCACCTCGGACTCCAGGAGTTCGATGCGCTGGCGGGCGGCCTCCTGGGCCTCGGCCAGGGCGTGCAGCTGTCCGGCGAGACCGGCGTCAAGGTCCGCGCCGCGATGGGCGTCCGACGATGTCGATAAGCGACGATTCTGCGGATACTCTTTGAATTCGTTGCGCAGCGCCTGCATCGTCTGGACGATCGACAAGCCCTGGCCAAAGAGTTCGCGGATGCGCCGGCACACGGCCAGGGCCTCGGGATGCAGGCGCACGGGCTTGCCCTCGCGCGCAATGGGCAGGAAGACGGTAAATTTCGACCGGTAGCTCTTGATGGTGGTTTCCGACACGCCGAGCGCGCGGGCCAAATCCCGATACGTGCAGGTCTCCGCGTCCATCAACGCCCGCCTCCGCAGCTCGGCTGCCGCTTGCCGACATTTCGCAAAACCATTCGCCGTCAAAGCATTGCGGCTTATCGATAGCGACAATCGACGCCGTGGTCAAGCCCACGCGCCGGCCCTGCCGCGGCCCGCCGCGGCCGCCCGGGAAAGGCGCGCTTTTTCCCTTGGCTCCCGCGCCCGATTCAGGCTATAGGTTTCGAAAAGCAGCCGCGCGGTCCCCTCCAGCCCTGCCTTCCGCCGCCTCGGCGGACAGTGGACCGTTCCCGGCAACCAGCCGTCCCGCCCCCAGCCGCACGCGTGCGGCAAGCGGACGACGCCCGAGGAGCACAAGAAGAAGTGAGCACACCGCACAAACGGCGCGCCCCGCGCAGTCACGCCGCACCGACACCGACAGCGCACGTCCTCGGCCTTCTGGCCGGCGTGCTCTTCACGGTCGCCGCCTGCGGCCCGCTGCCCGTGTCCCCCTCCAGCGCCGTGGGCGCGCCGCCGCCGGTCCAGCAGGCCGTGCGCACCACCGGCGATCCCGACCCCATCCGCGCCGAGAACATAGGCCTGCTCACCGAGCAGCAGCTCCCCAGCGCGGAGTCCTCGCCCCTGCCGCCGGGCGAGCTGCCGCTCATCACCGGCCCCCTGCCCGGACCGTTGCCGGGACCTCCGCCGCTCACCCCGCCCGGCCGTCCCGGCACCCTGCGCCTGCCCGGCCTGGCCGAGGCCCCGCCCAAGGCCACGGACATCCCCGAGTTCCCCACCCTGGACGACCTGGAGGTGGAGGCCCGCCTGGAACGCCTGTCCAAGCTGCCGCCCTCCCTGGGCCTGGACGTCGTGCGCACCGGCCTGACCCAGAAGGGCCGCCGCTACCGCTGGGGCGGCTCCATCCCGAGCACCGGCTTCGACTGCTCCGGCTTCACCCAGTGGACCTTCGCCCAGCATGGCATCAGGCTGCCGCGCACGGCCCAGGAGCAGTACCAGATCGGCACGCGCATCGGCCGCGGCGAACTGCGCGCCGGGGATCTCGTGTTCTACAAGATCAACCGCCGCGGCCGCTGGCACGTCGGCATCTACATGGACGACGACGTGTTCGTGCACAGCCCCCGGCGCGGCCGCAGCATCTCCGAGGGCAACATGAACGACGCCTACTGGTCCCAGCGCTACATCGGCGCGCGCAGGTACACGCGCTAGGCCGCGCCGTGCGGGCCGCCCCCTCCCTCTACGTGCACGCGCCCTTCTGCAGGGCCAAGTGCCGCTACTGCGCCTTTTTTTCCGCGCCGCCGCGCCCGGGCGAGCGCGAGGCCTACCTCGCCGCGCTTCTGGCCGAGATCGCCTTCTGGGGCGGCCGGCTGGGCCGCTTCGCCCCGCCGGGCGCGCCCACGCTGTTTTTCGGCGGCGGCACCCCGAGCCTCCTCGGCGCGGACCCGCTCGCCCGCATCCTCGCGGCCCTGCGCCGGACCTTCGGCCTGGCCCCGGACGCGGAAATCACCCTGGAGGCCAACCCGGACTCGGCCACGCCGGAATTTCTTGCCGCCGCGCGCCGGCTGGGCGTGAACCGCCTGAGCCTGGGCGTGCAGAGCCTGCGCGACGCGGACCTGGCCGCCCTGGGCCGCGTGCACGACGCCGGGCAGGCCGTGGCCGCCTTTCGCGCCGGGCGCGGCGCGGGCTTCGCCAACATCGGCCTGGACCTGATCTTCGGCCTGCCGGGTCAGAGCGTCGCCGGCTGGCTGGAGACCCTCCGCCGGGCGGCGGACCTCGGCCCGGATCATCTTTCCTGCTACGGCCTGACCATCGAGCCCGGCACGCCGCTGGCGTGCGACGTTGCGGCCCTGGCCGCCCTGCCGGACGAGGACGCCCAGGCCGAGATGTTCCTGCGCGGGGCGGAATTCCTGGAGGCCGCGGGCTTCCGCCACTACGAAATTTCCAACTTCGCCCGGCCGGGGCGCGAGTGCCGCCACAATCAGGCCTGCTGGCGGGGGCGCGACTGCCTGGGCCTCGGCCCGGCGGCGGCCACGACCCTGAACGGCGCGCGCTGGGTGGACCCGCCGGACCTGGGCGCATGGGCGGCCCTGGTGCGCGCCGGCCGCCCCGGAACCACGGCGCGCGAGGAGCTGGGCCCGGAGGTCCGCGCCCGCGAGGCCCTCATGCTGGCCCTGCGCACCGCCGAGGGCCTGGACCTGGACGAGCACCGCCGGCGCTGCGGCGTCGATCTGGCGGCGGAACGGGCCGGGCTTCTGGCCGACCTCGCGCGCGCCGGGCTGGCCGTTCTCGCGGACGGCCGCCTGCGCCTGACGCGCCGAGGCATGCTCGTGTCCAACAGCATCATCCGCACCCTGGGATTCTGAACCGGCATCTCAGGAATTATTCCCAGGTCCTCAAAAAATGCACGCCCGCCAGCCCTTGCCCCACGCGGATCGCCGTTGGCGAGCCTTGCGCCGCCTGAATCGCCAGTGCATGGATTTTTCTAGAGAATCTTGATAATGCCGCAAGACAACAACGATTGCCCCGTTTTCCCTGAGATTTCCTTTTTCCTTGCCGCGCACAACCTTCAAACCGCTCAAGGACTCTGCATGACCCAGAACGACCTCCTTCCGATGCCCGCCGATCTCCCTGAAGTCGTCCTCAACGACAACGCCAAGGTGGTGCTCACCCGGCGCTACCTGCGCAAAGGCCCGGACGGCAAACCCTTCGAGCTTCCGCGCGAACTGTTCTGGCGCGTGGCGGCCAAGATCGCGGCCCAGGAGGCCTGTTTCAAGGGCGGCAAGGCCAAGGTGGAGGCGCGCGCACGAGAGTATTACGACCTGCTGACCGGCTTCCGCTTCCTGCCCAATTCGCCCACGCTCATGAACGCCGGCACCGAACTCGGCCAGCTGGCCGCCTGCTTCGTCCTGCCCGTGGGCGACTCCATCGAGGAGATCTTCGACGCGGTCAAATACGCCGCGCTGATCCACAAGTCCGGCGGCGGCACCGGGTTCTCCTTCTCCCGCCTGCGCCCCACCGACTCCCGCGTGGGCTCCACCGGCGGCGTGGCCAGCGGCCCCCTGTCCTTCCTGCGCATCTTCAACACCGCCACGGAGCAGATCAAGCAGGGCGGCACCCGCCGCGGCGCCAACATGGGCATCCTGCGCATCGACCATCCGGACATCATCAAGTTCATCAGGGCCAAGGAAAAAGACGGCGCGCTGAACAACTTCAACCTCTCCGTGGGCCTCACCGAGGCCTTCATGCAGGCCGTGGACAAGGACGAGGAGTACGAACTCGTCGCGCCCAACACCGGCGAGGTCTGGGACCGCCTGCGCGCCCGCGAGGTCTTCCACATGCTCGTGCAGAAGGCCTGGGAGTCCGGCGACCCCGGCATGGTCTTCCTCGACCGGATCAACCGCGACAACCCCACCCCGCAACTCGGCGAAATCGAGGCCACCAACCCCTGCGGCGAACAGCCCCTGCTCCCCTACGAGGCCTGCAACCTCGGCTCCATCAACCTCGCCGCCTTCCACTCCGAGGCCGCGGCCGACGGCATCGCCTGGGACGAGCTGCGCACAGTGATCCACCAGAGCGTGCGCTTCCTGGACAACGTCATCGAGGCCAGCGTCTACCCCCTGCCGCAGATCACCGAGATGGTGCGCACCAACCGCAAAATCGGCCTGGGCATCATGGGCTTCGCCGACCTGCTCTTCCAGCTCGGCGTGCCCTACAACACCCAGGAGGGCGTGCACACGGCCGAAAAGCTCATGGCCTTCATCCAGGAGGAGTCCAAGGTCGCCAGCCAGGCCCTGGCCGAGGAGCGCGGCCCCTTCCCGGCCTATGCGGGCAGCACCTACGCCGCCAAGAAGCTCGGCCCCTACCGCAACGCCACCACAACCACCATCGCGCCCACCGGCACCCTGTCCATCCTGGCCGGCTGCTCCTCGGGCATCGAGCCGCTGTTCGCCCTGTCCTTCGTGCGCAACGTCATGGACAACGACAAGCTCGTGGAGGTGAACCCCTACTTCGAGGCCGCGCTGAAAAAGGCCGAGGCCTACAGCCCCAAACTCATGGAGGAGGTCGCCAAGGGCGGCAGCATCCAGGCCATGGACTACCTGCCCGCCGAGATCCGCCGCGTCTTCGTCACCGCCATGGACATCGAGCCCGGCTGGCACCTCAAGATGCAGGCCGCCTTCCAGAAATACACCGACAACGCCGTGTCCAAGACCGTCAACCTGCCCAACTCCGCCACCCAGGAGGACATCTGGGACATCTACTGGAAGGCCTATGAGCTGGGCTGCAAGGGCGTCACCGTCTACCGCGACGGCTGCAAGACCTCCCAGGTGCTCTGCACCGGCGACGGCCAGGAGAAGAAGGACGGCGAGGCCGAAATCAAGCCCGCCACCAAGGTCCGCAAGCGCCCCGACATCGTCTACGGCTTCACCCAGAAGGTCGACACCGGTCTGGGCGCGCTCTACCTGACCATCAACGAGGTCGACGGCAAGCCCTTCGAGGTCTTCGCCACCATCGGCAAGTCCGGCAAGTCGATCACCGCCAAGGCCGAGGCCATCGGCCGCCTCGTGTCGCTGGCGCTGCGCTCCGGCATCGAGGTGCGCGACATCGTGGAGCAGCTTAAGGGCATCGGCGGCGACCACCCCAAGTTCCAGAAAAAGATCCTCCTCCAGTCCATCCCCGACGCCGTGTCCTGGGTCCTGGAAAACCGCTACCTCGCCGGGGAAAAACACGTCGCCACCCACGCCAACGGCCTCGTGCGCGAAGTCTGCCCCGAATGCGGCGAGACGCTGGTGTTCGAGGAGGGCTGCAACAGCTGCAAGTCCTGCGGCTACACCAAGTGCGGCTAGGGTAGTGGCGGAGGATATGCCTCCGGCGGCCAGGGGACGCTGTCCCCTGGACCCCTGATATCAAACAAAAGGGCCGGCTCTTTTCGGGGGCCGGCCCTTCTGCTTGTCCTCACAGTCAGTCCTGGGCGCGACGCACGCAGGCCGCGGGACCCTGCTCACCCCCCTGAAAGGGGGCGCGAGGGGCGCGGGGGCCGCGCAGGCCCCCGAATCATTCCGCGCCGGAACGCGCAGCTCCCCCCCTGGCCGCCGGAGGCCTTGTCCTTGCAGTTTGCCGCGCCGGACGATAGGACTGCGGCCATGCGCGCCCCCGTGACGATCATCATCCCCAGCCACCGCCGGCCCAGGCTGCTGGCCCGCGCCCTGGCGCACTACGCGCCGTCCGGGCTGCCCGTGCTCGTGGTCGACTCCAGCCCCGAGCCGCAGGCGGACGTCCCGGCCGGGGTGGACTACCTGCACCTGCCGGCCCTCGGCGTGGAGGCCAAGCTGGAGCTTGCGGCGGCGCGGGTCGCCACGCCGTACGCGGTGCTCTGCGCGGACGACGACTTCACCTGCGTGGCGTCGATACGCCGCTGCGTGGAGTTTCTGGAGGCGCACCCGGATTACGTGGCGGCGCACGGCCATTACCTGCGCGTGGTGCGCCAGCGCTCCGGCGAGCCGCATGTGGAGCCCTGCTATCCGGACACGCGCCGGGCGGCCATCGACGCGGACGACGCCGCGACGCGGCTGGCGCAGCTCAACCGGCCCTACGTGCCGCTCTTCTATGCGGTGGTGCGCACGGCGGCGCTGCGCCTGGCCTTCGGCCCGGGACACGGGCGCGAAGTCTTTTACGCCGCGTCGGAGCTGGCGCTCGGCTACGCGGCGGCCATGAGCGGCAAGGTGGCGCTGCTGCCCACGCTGCACGCGGTGCGCGACATCGTGCCCAGCCAGGATCTGGCCGGGGCCCGGCACGACAACCTGGGCGTGGTCAGCGCCGCGCCGGAATACCGCGAGGTCTTCGGGCTGTTCGTGGAGCGCCTGAGCCGGGGGCTGGCCGAACTTTCCGGGCTGGACGCGGACGCGGCCCGCGCGGCGCTGCTGGCCTCGGTGCGGGGCTTCGTGGACGGCTATTGCCAGCGCGGCCGGCGCAAGCCCTTCTGGCGCAAGCTGCCCAAGTACGGCCGGCGGCTGACGCGCGCGCTGGTCCCCGGCGTCGCGGCGCGGGAGGAGGCGGCGGCGCGGACGGCGCGCGAGCGGGCCGTGGCGGACTATCTGGCCCCGGCGGGCGCATCCGCCCGGGCCGACCTGGAGGACATCCTGGACAAGCTGCGGCGTTCGCCGGGCTGAGGGGGCGCATGGACGGGGGAGCGGACGCGCGGGTGCTGGTCACCGGCGGCACGGGCTTCGTGGGCCGCCACGTGGTGGAGGCGCTGCTGCGCCGCGGCTGCGCGGTCACGGTGTTGTGCCGCGACGCGGCCAAGGCCGCGGCCATGCCCTGGGCCGGCCGCGCGGAGATGTTCGCGGGGGCCGTCGGGCGGCTTTCCGACGCGCAGCTGGACGCCCTCGCCACGCACGGCCGCGTGCTGCATCTGGCCTGGGAGGGCCTGCCCAACTACCGCGACGAGGGCCAGGTGACGGACGTCTTGCCGCGGCACCTGGAGTTTCTGACCGGGCTGGTGGCGCGCGGCGTCCGGCGGCTGCTGGTGACGGGCACCTGCCTGGAGTACGGGCTGGCGGAGGGCCGGCTTTCCGAGGCGACGCCCTGCTCGCCGGTGCTGGCCTACGGCCGGGCCAAGGTGGCCCTGCGCGCGGCGCTCGAACCGGTGTGCGCGGCGCACGGCGCGAGCCTCGTCTGGGCGCGGCTGTTCTACCTCCACGGCCCCGGCCAATCTGAAAAATCCTTGCTCTCCCAACTTGACCGGGCTATCACTGCGGGCGCGGAGACGTTCAATATGTCCGGCGGGGAGCAGGAGCGCGACTACCTCCCCGTGGAGGAGGCGGCGGAGCTGCTCGTCCGCCTCTGCTTCGCGGAGCGGGCGGCAGGCCCGGTGAACTGCGCCAGCGGCCGGCCGATCACGGTGCGCGCCCTGGTGGAGCGGCGCATCCGGCAGCGCGGCGCGACCATCGCCCTCAACCTGGGGTACTATCCCTATCCGGACTACGAGCCCATGCGCTTCTGGGCCGACACCAGCAAACTCGCCGCGGCCCTCGGCGGCCGGGACCAAGGAACATGAGCCAGAAACAAAGCGCCCAGCCCAGGGACATGATTGCGGAGTTCCGCGCCGAGCGCGCGGAGCGCCTCCGCGAAAACGCCACCAACACGGTGCTCCAGGACGCGGCCCAGGCCTTCACGGTGGAATCCGCCCGCGTCAAATACTCCTACAACTTCAGCTGGATGGGCCGCCCGATCATCCAGTATCCCCAGGACATGATCGCCCTGCAGGAACTCGTCTGGGAGTCCCGGCCGGACGTGATCATCGAGACGGGCATCGCCCACGGCGGCAGTCTGGTCTATTCGGCCTCGCTGCTGACGCTGCTGGGCGGCGACGGCTACGTGGTCGGCGTGGACATCGACATCCGCGCGCACAACCGCCGGGAGATCGAGGCCCATCCCATGTTCCCGCGCATCCGCATGATCCAGGCCTCCAGCGTCGAGGAGTCCACCCGCGATCAGGTGGCCGGGCTCATTCAGGGCCGGCAAAACCCCATGCTGCTGCTGGACTCCAACCACACCCACGCCCACGTGCTGCGCGAACTCCAGCTCTACTCGCCCCTGGTGCGCGAGGGCGGCTGGATCGTCGTCTTCGACACGGCCGTGGAGCGCATGCCCGGCGACTTCTACCCGGACCGGCCCTGGAGCCGGGGCGACAACCCCATGACCGCGGTGGACGCCTTCCTGGCGGAGAACGACCGCTTCGAGCGCGACGCGGACATGGACGCCAAGCTCTGCATCAGCATGGCCCCGCGCGGCTACCTGCGCTGCGTGAAGGACTAGGCCCGGCGAAGGCCCAAGGAGACCTGCATGGAAGTCGTCATCCTCTGCGGGGGCCTGGGCACCCGCCTGCGCGAAGAGACCGAATTCCGGCCCAAGCCCATGGTCAACATCGGCACGCGGCCGATCCTCTGGCACATCATGAAGATCTTCGCCACCCAGGGGCACCGGGACTTCGTGCTGGCCCTGGGCTACAAGGGCGACATGATCAAGGACTATTTCCTCAACTACGAGGCGATGAACAACGACATCACCATCGAGCTGGGCCGCACCGACCGGCTCCAGCTCCACTCCTGCCACGAGGAGTGCGGCTGGAAGGTCACCCTGGCCGACACGGGCGAAAAGGCCCTCAAGGGCGCGCGCCTGAAGAAGGTCGAAAAGTACGTCAAGGGCGACACCTTCATCATGACCTACGGCGACGGCGTGGCCAACGTCGACGTGGCCAAGCTCCTCGCGTTCCACAAGTCCCACGGCAAGATGGTCACCATCACCGGGGTGCACCCGGCCGCGCGCTTCGGCGAGCTCAAGCTCGACGGCGACCGCGTGGAGCGCTTCCACGAGAAGCCCAAGGAGCAGGACTCCGGCCGCACCGACCGGCTGATCAACGGCGGCTACATGGTCATGAACCGCGCGGTGTTCGAACGCGTCACGGCGGACGACGCCTGCGACCTGGAATACGGCCCGCTGGAGCGCCTGGCCGAGGAAGGCCAGCTCATGGTCTACCGCCACGGCGGCTTCTGGGCCTGCATGGACACCCTGCGCGACACCGAATACCTGAACAAGCTCTGGGACACCGGCCGGGCCGGCTGGAAGATCTGGTAGCGCCATGACGCTTTGGGACGGGTTCTTTCGCGGCCGGCGCGTGCTCGTCACCGGCCACACGGGCTTCAAGGGCGCCTGGATGTGCCACCTGCTGGCGCGCGCCGGGGCCCGGGTCCTGGGCTATTCCCTGGACCCGCCGAGCACGCCCAGCCTGTTCGCCCTGACCCGCCTGGACGCCGACCCGCCCGAGGGCCTGCGCAGCCTGCGCGCCGACATCCTCGACCTGCCCCGCCTGCGCGCCGCCCTGGCCGAATTCGCGCCCGAGGTTGTGGTGCACATGGCCGCGCAGTCGCTGGTGCGGCCGTCCTACGCCGACCCCGCGGGCACCTTCGCGGCCAACGTCATGGGCACGGCGCATGTCCTGGAGGCCTGCCGCCTGGCCCCGCCGCAGGCCGGCGCGCGCCGGGCCGTGGTCGTGGTCACCAGCGACAAGTGCTACGAGAACCGCGAGCAGACGCAGGGCTACCGCGAGACCGACCGCCTGGGCGGCCACGATCCCTATTCCGCCAGCAAGGCCTGCGCGGAGCTGACGGCCCAAAGCTACGGCCGGGCCTTTTTCCCGCCCGAGCGCCTGGCGGAGCACGGCACGCTCCTGGCCACGGCGCGCGCGGGCAACGTCATCGGCGGCGGCGACTTCGCGGCCGACCGGCTGCTGCCGGACATGGCCCGGGCCTTTGCCCGCGGGGAGGCGGTGCGCATCCGCCGGCCGCAGTCCGTGCGGCCCTGGCAGCACGTGCTGGAGCCGGTCTGCGGCTATCTGCTGCTGGCCCGGCGCATGTTCGAGGAGGGCGCGGCCTTCGCCGGGGCCTGGAACTTCGGGCCGGACGGCCGCGACGTGCGCACCGTGGGCGAGGTGGCGGAGCGCTTCGCCGCGCTCTGGGGCCCGGGCGCGCGGCTGGACGTGAACCATGGCGCGCCCGAGGGGCCGCACGAGGCCGGCCTGCTCACCCTGGACTGCGCCAAGGCCCGGGAGCGGCTGGGCTGGCGGCCGCGGCTGGAGCTGGACGCAGCCCTCGGCTGGGCGGCGGGCTGGTACCGCGCCTGGGCGGACGGAACGGCGGACCTGCGCGGCCTCACGACCGCGCGCATCGACGAATTTTCCGAGCTGTAGGCGGAAGGACATGGGCGCGCTGCGCATCATCGAACAGGAAATCGCCGGGCTGGCGCTCATTGAGACCACGGCCTTCGAGGACCACCGCGGGGCCTTCGCCCGCTTTTTCTGCGCGCGCGAGCTTGCGCCGCTGGGCCTGCCCGGCCCCATCGTGCAGGTGAACCACTCGCGCACGAGCGCGCGGGGCGCGGTGCGCGGCCTGCACTTCCAGCATCCGCCCATGGCCGAGGTCAAGATCGTGCGCTGCCTGCGCGGCCGGATCTTCGACGTGGCCGTGGACCTGCGCCTGGGCTCGCCCAGCTTCCTGCAGTGGCGGGGCGTGGAGCTGAGCCCGGAGAGCCGGCTGGCCTTCTGCGTGCCGCGGGGCTTCGCCCACGGCTTCCAGGCCCTGGAGCCGGAAAGCGAGATCCTCTACCTGACCACCGAGTATTATTCCCCGGAGCACGAGGACGGCGTGCGGTTCGACGACCCGGCCGTGGGCGTCCGCTGGCCCCTGCCCCTGGCCGACATCTCGGCCAAGGACGCGGCGCGGGCCGATCTGCGCCGTCCGGACGGCAGCCTGCGCCTGCCGGGGCTCGCCATCGCCTGAGTCCCCGCGCGGCCGTGTTTTAAACTTTGCTGCGCCTTGCCAGGGCACGCGCCATGCGGGTATATGCACAACGTTGCGCGCCGCCCGGCGTTCAAACATCGTCCCGGAGACGCCCTTGTCCGAGCCAAAGTCCGCCCCTAGGCACCAATCCCTGCATTTGGTCAAACGGTGCCTGAAATACTTCCTGCCCTACAAGGGCCGGCTGAGCTTGGCCGTGCTCGGCATGATCGTCGTCGCGCCCTGCGGCGCGGCCAGCGCCTGGCTGGTCAAGCACGCCGTGGACGACGTTCTGATCAACAAGGACACCATGGCCCTCAAGTTCGTGACCGTGGGCATCGTGGTGCTCATGGTCCTCAAGGGCGTGTTCCGGTTCATGCAGAACTACTACATGAACACGGCGGGGCTGCTGGCCATCAACGACCTGCGCAACGAGCTCTACGGCAAGATCATGTACCTGCCCATGGGCTACTTCAACGAGTCCCAGGTGGGCATGCTCATGAGCCGCGTGCTCAACGACGTGGGCCTCATCCGCAACAGCCTGCCGTCCATGGTCATGCTCACGCGGGAGTTCTTCACGGTGGTGGGCCTGGCCTTCTACGTGTTCTACCTCGACTGGCGGCTGGCCTTCTGGGGCACGCTGGTGCTGCCGGCCGCGCTGTATCCCTTCATCTACTACAGCCGGCGCATGCGCAAACTGGGCCGGCGCACCCAATCCCGCGTGTCCGACGTCAGCGTGCGCCTGCAGGAGGGCCTCTCGGGCATCCGGATCATCAAGGGCTTCGCCCGCGAGAAATTCGAGATCGACCGCTTCTGCCGCGAAAACGACCTGCTCGTGGAGAGCACCAACAAGCAGATCATGGCCAGCGAGCAAAGCTCCCGGGTCATGGAGACCGTGGGGGCCTTCGCCGCGGGCCTGGTGCTCTGGTACGGCGGCGGCCGGGTCATCGCCGGAGACCTGACCACCGGCTCGCTGCTGTCCTTCCTCACGGCCCTGGCGCTGCTCTACGACCCCATCAAGCGCATGAACGCGGCCAACATCGACATCCAGATGGCCCTCACCGGCGGGGAGCGGGTCTTCGAGATCCTGGACAAGGCCGACGACATCGCCGAGACCGGCGGCGGCGTCGAGGTCGCCGGCCCCTTCCGGGGCATCGCCCTGGAGGGCGTGCGCTTCAGCTACCCGGCCGCATCCCGGCCGGCCCTGGACGGCATCGATCTTGAGGTCAAGGCCGGGGAGCGCATCGCCATCGTGGGCCCCAGCGGCTCCGGCAAGACCACCCTGGCCAACCTGGTGCCGCGCTTCTTCGACCCGCAGGAGGGCCGCATCGCCCTCAACGGCCGGCCCCTTGCGGACTACACGCTCACGAGTCTGCGCCGCAGCATGGGCCTGGTCTCCCAGGACGCCTTCCTGTTCAACGCCACCGTGCGCGAGAACATCGCCTACGGCGTGGAGGGCGAGTCCGCCCAGGCCGACGTCGAGGCCGCGGCGCGCGCCGCCTACGCCCACGAGTTCATCATGGAGCTGCCGCAGGGCTACGACACCATGGTGGGCGAGCGCGGGGTCAAGCTCTCCGGCGGGCAGAAGCAGCGCCTGACCATCGCCCGGGCGATCATGAAGAACCCGCCGCTGCTGATCCTCGACGAGGCCACCAGCGCCCTGGACACCGAGAGCGAGCGCATCGTCCAGATGGCCCTGGAGAACCTCATGCAGGACCGCACGAGCATCGTCATCGCCCACCGGCTGTCCACCATCCTCACCGCGGACTGCATCGTGGTCATGGAGGACGGCCGCATCACCGACCAGGGCCGCCACGCCGCGCTGTTGGAGCGCTGCGAGACCTACCGCCGGCTCTATGAAATGCAGTTCGGCTGCGCGCAACAGGAGCAGGCGTGACCAACCCCGAATCCTACCGCATCGACGGCCTGGACAAGCTGGAGCCCCGGCGCATCCTGCTTTGCCAGCAGCGCCAGATCGGCGACGTGATCCTGCTCACGCCGGCCATCCACATGCTCAAGGAGCGCTTTCCCGCAGCCGCCATCGAGGTGCTCACGGAAAAGAAGTGCGCCCCCGTGCTGGAGAACAACCCCGAGGTGGCCCACGTCTGGGCCATCGACCGCTCGCTGGGCCTGATCGACGCCGTGCGCTTCTACCGCCGCGTGGGCACGGGCGGCGGCCGCGGTCGTTACGACCTCATCGTGGACTTCCAGCAGCTGCCGCGCATCCGCTACGTGCTCGCCCTGTCCGACTGCCCGGTCAAACTTTCCTACCCGCCGCCCTGGTACAACCGGCTCCTGTACACCCACTGGGCCCCCGTGTCCGGGCCGTACGCCGCCCAGTGCAAGGCCGGCATCATCATGCACGCCTTCGGCATCCCCTGGAAGAACGACCCGCCGCGCGTCTACCTCACCGCCGCCGAACGCGCCGCGGCCGCGACCCTGCTGGCCTCCTGGGGCTTCAGCCCGTCCGACACGCTGGTCACGGTGGACCCCACGCACCGCCGCGCCACGCGCATCTGGCCGCTGGCGCATTTCGCCCGCCTCCTGCGCGACGCCTGGCGCGCCCGGCCGGACCTCAAGTTCCTCGTGCTCTATGGCCCCGGCGAAAAGCAGGACGCCGCGCCGCTCATCGAGCTGGCCGCCCGGGAAGGCCTCCCGGCGGACCGCATCCTCCTGGCCCCGCGCCAGACCGAGCTGCGCGAGATCCCGGCCATCCTCACGCACACCGCCCTGCACCTGGGCACGGACTCCTCGCCGCGGCACTTCGCCGTGGCCGTGGGCACGCCGACCTTCATCATCCGCGGCGGCGGCAGCACGGCCTGGACCTTCCCCGGTCCCGGCCACGAGGACATCGCCCTCGGCCTGTCCTGCCAGCCCTGCGGCGAAAACGACTGCCCGCTGAAGCACATGCGCTGCCTTTCCGATCTCCTGCCCGAGGCCGTTCTGCCGCGCTTCCTGGAAAACCTGGAGCGCGCCCGGCCGAAACCCTGATCCAAGGGATTCCCCAACAAAAAAACGGGGCTGCGGCGACCACCGCAGCCCCGTTGGCGTTTTGTTGGAGACGCCCGGCGTCTAAATGGCCATCCGGCGCGTGTGGCTCTTGGCCGCGGCCGCCGGATGCTCCGGCTTGGCCTCCGGCCCCTGGGTGCCCTCGGGTCCGGCCACCACGACGCGGTCGCGGCCGCCGTTCTTGGCCAGATACAGCGACTGGTCGGCCAGAAGCACGAGATCCGAAGCCGTGCCGCCGGCGCCCAACGAGGCCACGCCCGCGCTGACGCTCAACCGCACGCCGCGCTCTCCGGCGAAGCTGCGCCGGGCCACGCGGTCGCGGATGCGCTCGGCGAGCATCGCGGCCTGTTCGCGGGCCGTGTTCGGCAGGATCACGGCGAACTCCTCGCCGCCATAGCGCGCCGGGAAGTCCGTGGCCCGCAGGCTTTCGCAGAGCAGCCCGGCCAGTTCGCGCAGGACCTGGTCGCCCGTCTGGTGGCCCAGGCTGTCGTTGATGTTCTTGAAGTGGTCCAGGTCGAACATCAACAGCGACAACGGATGGCCGTACCGGCCGTGACGCAGGACCTCCTCCTCCAGGCGCTCCTCGAAATTGCGCCGGTTGGCGACCTTGGTCAGGCCGTCGTGGTCGGCCATGGTCTTGATCTGCCGGAAAAGCAGGGCGTTGCGCAGGGCCAGCGCCAGATGGTTCACCGCGGCGTTCAGGGTCTCCACCTGATCCTTGGCCAGACGCAGCCCCTTGTCGGTCATCAGCACCAGACAGCCGAAGCTTTCGCCGCTGGCCGTCAGCGGCAGCATGAGCATGCGGCCCTTGCCCGGGGCCTGGCTGACCTTCCAGTTCTTGCCCTGGGTCAGGCAGATCTGGCGGTAGCCGGTGATCTCGGAGCCGCCCAGGCGCTCGGCCGTGGCCAGGAGGATCTCCTGCCAGGCGGCGTTCTCCGGCGGAGCCAGGCGGCAGTGCAGGTACATCTCGGCCTCCAGTCCGGCGGTCTGGGCGGATCGCGTCCAGAACACGGCGCACAGGGCCTGCACGGGCAACAGATAGCGCAGATCGGCCTTGGCCTTGGTCAGGATCGTCGCCGCGTCCAGGGAGGCCGTGGCGCGGGAAAGCACGCGGTTCAGGAAGCTCAGGTGGCTGCTCTTGCGGGCCAGCAGCTCGCGCTCCAGCGTGACCTCCTCGGTCTTCTTGCGCAGGGCGGCGGAGAGGGAGTCCAGTTCGCGCATGCGCAGCAGCGCGTCGCGCACCTTGCTGCGGGAAAGCGGTGCGCGCACGGCGGTGAGGAAGCCCTCGCCGAGCACGTCCTCGGTCTCGATGTCCTGCCCGGACTCCGTGGCCTCGTCGATCACCGCGATACGCCGCAAACCGTCATCGTCGCGGCAGGCGTCGCGGCGGGATTTTGGCAGTCCCTTCCAGACCTGCCAGGGAATCCAGGCGGCCTGGGCCTCGCCGGACTGCCCGCGCAGCCAGACCGAGGCGTCCGGCGGCATGTTCCGCAGGCTGAAGCCGGGGCCGGCGGCAGTTTCGATGAGCGCGGCCGTTTCCGGGTCAAGCCCAAGACCCCACATGATTTCAGGATGTTCCGCACGATGCATGACCGCAAGCCTCCCTACTGACAATTGCGAGTACGTACTACTCTGCAAGAAGCGAACCGCGGGCAATAGCTGCCGGGCGGCTTTACAAATCCGCGCTTCTGTGGCTTGCTCGATTGCATGAAAAAATCCGGCGTGTTCGGCACCCTGGACCCCTTCCTGGAAGATGGCCCCATCCTCGGCCGCCGGGTCGCCAACGTCGGTTTTTTGCGCTCCCTCCTCGCCGCCGACCCCTTCGCGGCCTATCATTTCTTCCTCTCGGACAAGGCCCTGCGCGACTCCCTGGCCGGCCTGCTGGCCGAACTCGCGCCGGACATCGCCCAGGCCGGCCGCTTCCGGCTCATGGACCGCCGCGATCTGCCCGCCCGGCTCAAGGACACCGCCTACCACTGCTTCCACCAGTCCGACTGCATCAACCACCCGACGCACATCGCGCGGCTGCGCAACGCCTACGCCCCCGACCTCTTCCCCATCACCGGGCCGATGCACTCCCTGTCCTACCCGGACTACTCCGCGGCGTTCCTGCGCCATCTCTGGGCCGGGGCCACCAAACGGGACTGCATCATCGCCACCTCCGAGGCCGGCCGCCTGGCCGTGGAAGGCTTCTTCAGCCAACTGCGCGCGGGCTTCGGCCTGGAGCACCTGCCCGGCCCCAGCCTGCGCCGCGTGCCCCTGGGCGTGGACCCGGCCCTGGTCGCCGGCCCCGCGCCCACGCCCGAGTCCAGGGCCGACCTGCGCCAGCGCCTGGGCCTGCCCCTGGACCGCCGGCTCATCCTCGTCCTCGGCCGCGTGTCCCACTATTCCAAGATGGACGTATTGCCGCTCATCCGCGCCCTGGCCCGGATCTTCGAAAACGGCGAGGCCGCGCGCGAGTCCGTGGCCGTGGTCCTGGCCGGCTGGGCCGAGGAGGGCGACGCCTTCCCCAAAGCCCTGCAGGACCTCGGCGCGCGCGCCGGCGTGAGCATCCTTCTGGACCTGCGCCCCGGCGAACGCCGCAAGAACGACATCCTGGCCGCCTGCGACCTCTTCGTGTCCATCGCCGACAATCCGCAGGAGACCTTCGGCATTTCGATCCTGGAGGCCCAGGCCGCCTGCCTGCCGGTCGTCGCCTCGGACTACGACGGCTACCGCGACCTCGTGGCCCCCGGCGAAACCGGGCTCCTCGTGCCCACCATCGGCCCCGCCCCGGCCGCCGGCGACGACTTCATCGACCGCCTGGCCCCGCTGCTCTTCGACAACCAGTACCTGCTGCTCCTGGCCCAGCGCACCGTGGTCCGCACGCCGGAGCTGAGCGCCGCCCTGGCCGGGCTCCTGGCCGACCCGGACCGTCGCGAGCGCATGGGTCTGGCCGGCAGGGAGCGCGTGCGCGCGCACTACCTCTGGCCCACGGTCATCGAACAGCACCTGGCCCTCTGGGACGAGCTCTGGAGCCTGCCCACGCCGGACCCGGAGACCCTGCGGCTGGTGCCCCATCCCCTGCACCTGCCCTATTCGCGCGTATTCGCCCCCTATCCCACGGAAACCCTGGCCCCGGACGCCCCGCTGCGCCCCGGCCGCGCCGGAACGGCCCTGCTCTCCGGCCGCGAGCATCCCATGCTCTACGCCGGCCTGGACGCCGTGCTGGAGCCCGAGGCCCTGCGCTCCCTGGTCTTCTACGCGCGCAAAGGCGAGACCGCCGGCCGCCTCGCCCAGCGCTTTCTGGAGTCCCGGCCGGGCATGGACGCCGACGTCGCGGCCTACCACATCCTCTGGTCCCTTAAACACGACCTGCTTGAACCCGCGGAGTAAATGACGCAATGACCCGCAGCATCATCCACCACGCCGCGCTTCCCCATCGCGGCGGGGCCGTGCGCATCGCGCGGCTGCTCATGGAAGCCCAGAAGGCCGCCGGCATCGAAGTCCGCCTGACCTTCGAGGTGGCCGAAAACGACCCCGACAACCTCGACGCGACCCCGGCCGCCCCAACGCCGCTTCCCGATCTGGCCCGCGCCTTCGCCGCCCTGCCCATGGACGGCGTGCTGCACCTGCACACCAGCACCGACTGGCCCGCGCTCCTCGCCGCCATCATGCCCCACGTCGGGTCGCGCCGCGTGCTCCTCACCCTGCACGACGCCACCCCACTCACCGGCGGCTGCGCCTACCCCCTGGACTGCCCGCACTTCCCGGCCTGCGCCGATCCCTGCCCGCGCCAGTTCCCGCGCGCCCGCAAACGCCAGCACGACACCCTGGCCCTGCTCCGCCGCCTCGGCCCCATCCTCGCCAGCCCCTCGTCCTGGCTCGCCGGACTCGCCCGCAAGGTCCTGCCCGGCCTGATCCTGCGCGTCATCCCCAACGGCGTGCCCTGGGCCCAGCTCGCCGATCTGCCCCTGCGCAACCAGGCCCGCGCCACCCTCGGCATCGACCCGCACATCCCCATGGCCCTCTTCGCCGCCCATGGCGGCGCACGCGCCGCCTACAAGTCCGGACCGCTGTGGACCGGGTACTGGCAGGCCCTCACCGCCCGCCTGCCCGAGGCCCGCGGCTTCGCCGTCGGCGGCGACGAGGCCTCCTCCGAAAACGGCCTCACCGTCTGGCCCTACCTGGACCGCGGCCGCCTCACCGTGCTCATGCGCGCCGCCGACGCGCTGCTCTACCCCACCCTCGCCGACAACCACCCCCTCGTGCTCCTCGAGGCCGCCAGCATGGAGCTGCCCGTGATCAGCTACAACGTCGGCGGCGTGCCGGAGATCGTCGTCAACGCCACCACCGGACTCCTCGTGCCCCCCGGCGATACCGACGCCTTCGCCCAAGCCGCCCTCAAGCTCCTGCGCGACCAGCCCTACGCCCGACGCATGGGACGCGACGCCAGAAGCCGCGGCGCCGGCCGCTTCGGCGTCGATCGCATGGCCAGGGAATACAAGGAGTTGATGGACTGAGGAGAACCGGGGTGAGCTGCGCGCTCCCCCAGGGCCCCCCGTGCGCCCCCTTTCAGGGGGGTGACACTGTCCCGAAACCTGTCCACCGTTGCGTCCAAAGCCGATCCGTTGCGCCAAGCCAAAAGCACGCGACGAAACGCTGGGCTTCCCGGCGTTCCGCCGCGTGTTACGGGGTTCCAAGGGGCATCGCCCCTTGGCCTGCGGAGCATGAACAAACAACCACGGCAGAACGCGTTCATCGGGGTGAGCTGCGCGCTCCCCCCGCGCCCCCCATGCGCCCCCTTTCAGGGGGGTGACAATGTCCCGCGACCTGTCCACCGTTGCGCCCAAAACCGATCCGTTGCGCCAAGCCAAAAGCACGCGACGAAACGCTGGGCTTCCCGGCGTTCCGCCGCGTGTTACGGGATTCCAAGGGGCATCGCCCCTTGGCCTGCGGAGCATGATCAACCAACCGCGACAGAACGCGTTCGTTATTTGGCGCTGACCCTGCGGCGTTTGACGTTGGCGCTGGGGAGCTTGTCGAGATCGGCGTCCGGCGGGCCCTCGCCGGGCTTGAGGTGGGCGACGGCGGGGCTTTCGTTGTGCTGGCCCAGGGTGTTGAGGCGTTCCACGATGACTTCGGGGTTGGGGTAGGTGTCCTTGAGGCTGAGGAGCAGTTCCTTAGCCTTGGGCAGGTTGCGTTCGGCCTCGTAGGCGTCGGCGAGCAGGAAGGTGCTCATGATCCTGGTGTCTTGCGGAGCCTTGTCCATCTTCAGGATGTCTTCGAGGATGGCTTTGGCCTTGGGCCAGTTCCAGGTGACGGAATAGGTCTGGGCCAGCTCATACATGGCGCGGCTTTTGGTTTCCGGGTCGCGGGCCTGGGCGACGCACTGGGTGAGCAGGTCGACGGCGAGGTCGTGCTTGCCCATGGCGCGGTCGGCCACGGCCATGCGCATCTGGGCGGAGAGGGCCTTGGCGGCGTCGCCGTTGGCGGTGTCGAGGCAGCGGCCCCAGGCCTCGACGGCTTTTTTGCGCTGGCCGAGCTGCTCGTAGATTTCGCCCAGGCGGAAGAGCAGTGGCCAGTTGAGGTCGGGCCGGCCGTTGTATTCTAGGGTGGCGGTTTCCAGCAGGGTGACGGCCTTGGGGAGGTCGCCCTTGACGCCGGAGCAGATCTCCACGAGGCGGGTCCAGGCCTCCAGGCGGTGTTTGCCCTGGGGATCGGCCTGGAGGTAACGCTCGTAGGCGGTCTCGGCCTCCAGGAAGTAGCCGCCGGAATAGGCTTCCCGGGCGAGCTTCAGGTCCAGGGCGGGCCCGCTTGAGGCGCCCCGGTCGCAGGCGACGGCCAGCAACGCCGCCGCCAGGACCAGGGCGCATGCAAGCGCCAGGCTGCCATGTTTTGATCGGAGGATCATGGCTGCCGGCGGGCCTACTGGTTGTCGGTTTCCGGTCCCTGCTCCAGGTCTTCCTGAGGCTCCAGGCCGTCCACGGGGTCGAGGCCCTGGCGCTGAACGAGGTCGAAGCCGGCCACCACACCGCCCTCGCCCACGTTGACCAGGCGCACGCCCTGAGTGGCGCGGCCGAGGTTCAGGCTGACCTGACGCACCGGGAACCGCACAATCTTGTTCAGACTGGTGAGCACGACCATCTGGTCGGTCTCGGCCACCATCACCGCGCCCACGACCTTGCCGGTCTTGTCGGTGACGCGCATGTTGATGATGCCCTTGCCTCCGCGCGACTGGGCCCGGTACTGATCGAGCGGGGTGCGCTTGCCGTAGCCCAGCTCGCTCACGGTGAGCACCTGTTCGCGGTCCGGGTCGCCGGTGACGACGCCGGCCATGACGCGGTCCTTGCCGCGCAGGGCGATGCCCTTGACGCCGGCGGCCACGCGGCCCATGGGCCGGACCTCGGCCACGGGGAAGCGGATGGCGGTGCCGTGCTCGGTGATCAGCAGCACGTTGGCCTCTTCCTTGACGTCGCAGACCATCATCAGCTCATCATCGGGCCTGAGGGTGACGGCGCGGATGCCGGTGGAGCGGGTGTTGGCGTAGAGCGCGGCGGAGGTGCGCTTGACCATGCCGCGGCGGGTGACGAAGAGGAACTGCCGGTCCTCGGCGAATTCGCGCAGGGTGATGGCCGTGGCCACGAACTCGTCCTTTTCCAGGGGCACGATGTTGGCGATATGCGCGCCCTTGGCGTAGCGCCCGGCCTCGGGCACCTGGTGGGCCTTGAGCTGGTACATGCGGCCCTGGTTGGTGAAGAGCAGCAGGTACTGGTGGTTGCTGGTGAGAAGGAAGGTGTGCACGAAGTCGCCGTCGGTGGTCTGCACACCGGCGATGCCCTTTCCGCCGCGCTTCTGCTGCTGGTAGTGCGAGAGGCTGGTGCGCTTGATGTAGCCGCGGCGGGAGAGGGTGATCACGGCCTCGTCGTCGGGGATGAGGTCCTCGATGGCGATGTCGTTGGCCTCCTCGGCCACGATTTGGGTCTGGCGCGGGGTGGCGTATTCCTTCTTCACGGCGACGAGTTCGTCGCGGATGACGCCCTTGAGGACGTTCTCGTCGGCGAGGATGCTCTTGAGCCAGGCGATGAGCTTCTTGAGCTCCTCCAGCTCGTCGAGGAGCTTCTGGCGCTCCATGTTGGTCAGGCGCTGCAGGCGCATGTCCAGGATGGCCTGGGCCTGGACGTCGGTGAGGCCGAAGCGGTCCATGAGCCCGGCCTTGGCCTCGACGACGGTCTTGCTGGCGCGGATGAGCGCCACGACCGCGTCGATGTTGTCGATGGCGATTTTGAGGCCTTCGAGGATGTGGGCCCGGGCCTCGCTCTTCTCCAGGTCGAAGCGGGTGCGGCGGATGACCACCTCGCGGCGGTGCTCCAGGAAGTGGCTGAGGATCTGCTTGAGGTTGAGCAGCTGCGGCCGGTTGCCCACCACGGCCATCATGTTGATGCCGAAGGAGGACTCCAGGGGCGTGAACTTGAACAGGGCGTTGATGACGATGTCGGCGATGGCCCCGCGCTTGAGCTCCAGCACGATGCGGATGCCCTTGCGGTCGGACTCGTCGCGCAGGTCGGCCACGCCGTCGATCTTCTTGTCGTTGACGAGCTGGGCGATCTTCTCCACCAGGCTCGACTTGTTCAGGGCGAAGGGGATCTCCGTGATGACCACGTTCTCCTTGCCGCCGCGCTTGGCCTCCTCGACGCTGACCACGCCGCGGATGCGGATGGTGCCGCGGCCGGAAAGATAGGCGTCGGCCAATCCCCTGCCGGCGTAGACGGAGCCGCCGGTGGGGAAGTCCGGCCCCTTGACGAACTGGAGCAGGTCGCGCACCTGGCAGCCGGGATTGTCCAGCAGGTGCACGGTGCCGTCGATGAGTTCGCCGAGGTTGTGGGGCGGGATGTTGGTGGCCATGCCCACGGCGATGCCGGAGGAGCCGTTCAGGAGCAGGTTGGGCACCTTGGTGGGCAGCACCACCGGCTCTTCGAGGGTGTTGTCGTAGTTGGGCCGGAAGTCGACGGTCTTCTTCTCGATGTCGTCGAGGAACTCGCTGGCCAGCTTGGCCATGCGGACTTCGGTGTAACGCATGGCCGCGGGGGCGTCGCCGTCGATGGAGCCGAAGTTGCCCTGGCCGTCGACGAGGGCGTCGCGCATGGAGAAGTCCTGGGCCATGCGGACCAGGGCGTCATACACGGCGGAGTCGCCGTGGGGATGGTATTTGCCGATGACGTCGCCGACGACGCGGGCGGACTTCTTGTAGGGCCGATTGTATGCGTTGCTCAGGTCGTGCATGGCGAAGAGGATGCGCCGGTGCACGGGTTTGAGGCCGTCGCGCACGTCGGGGATGGCGCGGCCCACGATGACGGACAGCGAGTATTCCAGATAGGATTTCTGCATCTCGCGTTCGATGGTGACGTTCTGACTCACTTATTCCTCCATATCGCTGCGGGGGCGTAAGCCGCCCCGAAAAAACGCCGGCATTGCGGTTCCGGGCGGGAACTTCAACGAACTCCAATAGTCGCGGAAGTTCCGCCGAGAAGCCGGGCTAGATGTCCAGCTCCTCCACCGTGATGGCGTTGCGCTCGATGAATTCGCGGCGCGGACCCACCGAATCGCCCATGAGTTCGCTGAAGATGCGGTCGGCCGCCTCGGCGTCCTCGATCTTGACCTGGAGCAGGGTGCGCTTGTCCGGGTCCATGGTGGTCTCCCAGAGCTGCTCCGGGTTCATTTCGCCCAGACCCTTGTAGCGCTGGACGGTGTAGCCCCTCTGGGCCTCGTCGAGCACGGCCTCCAGGAGCTTGAAGAAGCCCGCGACGCGCAGGGGCGCGCCCTCGGCCCGGACCAGGGCGAACTCATAGCCGCCGCAGTCGGTCAGCAGCTGCTCGTAGATCTCCTGGGCCTTCTTGTAGGTCTTGGAGTTGAAGAACTCCAGGCCCAGGCGCGTGCGGTGGCCGCCCTTGTTGGTGAAGACCACGAAGGACCGGCGGTCGGTTTCGTCCTCGCCCTGCTCCACGTGGAGATCCACGCCGTAGCCGGCCGCGGCCACCGGGGCCAGCAGCTCTCCGGCCGGGCGCGCGTCGAAGTCCGCGGGGATCAGGCGCGGGGCCTTCACCAGGGCCAGGAACAGCGGCTCCTCCACGCCCATGTGCAGGGCCTCGCGCACGCGGTCCTTGAGCTGGCGGATGGACTCCAGCAGGCGGCGGAGCTCCTTGCCGGTGAAGGTCCTGGGCTCGTCGCCGTTGCCCTTGCAGGTGGCGGTGACGCTCTTTTCGGCCTGGGCGAGCAGGAAGCTGTACAGCTCCTTTTCGTCCTTGAGGTACTTGTCGAGCTTGCCCTTGTGGGCGCGGAACAGCGGCGGCTGGGCGATGAAGATGTTGCCGCGATCGATGAGCTCCCGGTACTGCCGGAAGAAGAAGGTCAGCAGAAGGGTGCGGATGTGGCTGCCGTCCACGTCTGCGTCGGTCATGATGACGATCTTGTGGTAGCGCAGGCGGTCCATGTCCGGCCGCTCGTCGCCCTCGCCCGAATCCGGCACGCCCACGCCCATGGCGGTGATCAGGGCGCGGATCTCCTTATTGCCGAGCATCTTGTCGAAGCGGGTCTTCTCGACGTTGAGGATCTTGCCGCGCAGAGGCAGAATGGCCTGGATGCGCGGGTTGCGGCCCTGCTTGGCCGAGCCGCCTGCGGACTCGCCCTCGACGAGGAACATTTCGGATTCGGCCGGGTCCTTGCTCTGGCAGTCGGCCAGCTTGCCCGGCAGGGCGTTGTCCGAGAGGGCGCCCTTGCGGCGCACGAGATCGCGGGCCTTGCGCGCGGCCTCGCGGGCGCGGGCGGCGTCGACCACCTTTTCGATGATCGCCCGGGCGTCCTTGGGATTCTCCTCCAGGAACATGGTCAGCTTTTCATAGACCAGGCCGGCCACCAGACCGGCGACCTCGGAGTTGCCGAGCTTGGTCTTGGTCTGGCCCTCGAACTGCGGCATGGGCAGCTTGACGCTGATCACGGCGGTCAGGCCCTCGCGCACGTCCTCGCCGGAGAGCTTCTCCTTGAGTTTTTTCGAGAGGTCGGACTTCTGGATGTAGGTGTTCAGCGCGCGCGTCAGGGCCGTCTTGAAGCCCGCCAGGTGAGTGCCGCCCTCGATGGTGCGGATGTTGTTGGCGAAGGTCAGGACGTTTTCCTTGTAGCCCTGGTTGTACTGCACGGCGAACTCTGTGGTCACCATGCCATGGCTGCCGGAGTCGGCCTGGCCCAGGCCGTAGATGATGTCGTGCACCACCTGCTGGCCCTGGTTCATGTCCCCCACGAAGGAGCGGATGCCGCCCTCAAAGTGGAAGCTGTCCTTGTCGCCGCTGCGCTCGTCGCTGAATTCGATGAGCAGGCCGCTGTTCAGGTAGGCCAGCTCCTGGAAGCGTTTTTTGAGGACGCCGTAGTCGAACTGATTGGTCTCGAAAATTTCGTCGTCCGGCTTGAAGCGCACCTTGGTGCCGGTGCCGGTGGCCTCGCCGATATCCCGCACCTCGCCGGTGGGCGTGCCGCGTTCGTAGTCCTGCTGATAGGCCCGGCCGCCGCGGCGGACCGTGGCGGTGAGGGTTTCGGACAGGGCGTTGACCACGGAGACGCCGACGCCGTGCAGGCCGCCGGAGACCTTGTAGGCGTTGTTGTCGAATTTGCCGCCGGCGTGGAGGATGGTCATGACGACCTCAAGGGCGGTCTTGTGCTCCTTGGGGTGCATATCCACCGGGATGCCGCGGCCGTTGTCGGACACGGTGACGGAGTTGTCCATGTGCAGGGTGACGCGGATGCGCGTGCAGAACCCGGCCATGGCCTCGTCGATGGAGTTGTCCACGACCTCGTAGACCAGGTGGTGCAGGCCGCGCACGTCAGTGGAGCCGATGTACATGGCCGGACGCTTGCGTACGGCGGAAAGTCCCTCAAGAACGGTGATGCTGTCCGCGGTATAAGCTGCGGCGCTTTTCTCTTTCTCGGTCATTTAGGCGTTTTCCTCGGCGTAGTAGGTCTCTTCCTGGATCATCATCGGCATGATGATGACGTTGTAATTCTGATCCTTGTCACCGGAGACGCCGCAGGGCGCCTCGGCCCCGGTGAGGGTGAAGGTCACCTGCTCCGAGGCGTAGTGCGACAGGATCTCGATGAGATTGCGGGTGGGGAAGGCGATGCGCTGCAGATCGCCCTGGAACGTGGCCGGCATGGGCTCCTGGGCCGTGCCCACGTCCTGGCCCTGGCTGTAGAGCACCACCTCGCCCGGGCTGAACAGGAAATACGTGCAGCGGTTGCTGTCGGTGTTGAAGATCAGGATGCGCTCCAGCGAATCCATGAGTTCGGTGCGGTTCACGGTCAGGCGCGAGGCCGTGGGGTCCTTCAGCTTGGACAGGAAGCCCTGGTAGTTGGGATATTGGTAGAACGACAGCGGCAGGCTGAAGGTCTCGCGCTTGTCGGCCGTGCGCAGGAACAGCCGCTTTTCGCCGAGGGCCAGCTCGATCTCGTCGTCGCCCAGCCATTTTTTGAGCTCACTGAGGTACTTGCGCTGAATCAGCGCGCCCTCGCGCGGGAGCAGGGCGTGGATGTCGTCGTTGACGAAGGTGAACATGGCGAACTGATGGCCGTTGAGGCCGCAGACCTCGACGTGCTTGCCGGCGGCGTCCTGCTCCGGCTTGAGGTACAGGCAGGCGATGGCCTCCATGCTGTCCTCCTCGCTGATGCAGAAGCCGATCTTCTCGATGATCTCCTGGAGGAAGTCGCCGGACCAGAACACGGTTTCGCCGCCGTCCGCATCGGGGAACGGAGCGAAGGGCTGGAACCATTCGGGCTCGTTGGCCGGCAGCTTGTACTTGCGGCTGCCCTGCTCGATGAGCACGTTCTTGGACTCGGCGTCGGTCTTGATCACGAACTCGCCGGCGGGCAGCTTGCGCACGAGGTCGCAGAAGGCGCGGCCCTGGACACCGGCGCGGCCGGCCGTGTCCACCCGGGCGGGATAATCGCCGCAAAACTCCAGGCTGGAGTCCGTGGACATGATCTTCAGGCTGGATTCTTCGGCTTCCAGCCAAATGCTGCGCAGGAACGCGGCTCCGGTTTTGGCCGGAATGATGCCAGCGGACTTCTGCAGTCCCTCGATGATCTCGTCCCGGTTTACTTTCACAAACATAGAAGATCTCCTTGATGACTGTTATAAGCCGCGCCGTTTTGTTCCAAACCTGGGCAGCATTGCTGAATCGTTGACGAAATTAAGAACATCCCCGGTGCTTCGTCTGAACATGGCGGAATGAAATGGCATTCCCGCAGAGGTTCAACCCGGTTGCCGACAACGAACCTTCAAATCTTTCAACAGGAGTTTCATTTCCTTGTTATCTTCCTGCAATTCCGTGATTTTTTTAACGGAGTAAATGACGGTGCTGTGGTCCTTGCCGCCGAAGGCGCGGCCCAGGGCCGGATAGGACAGGCCGAGCATCTGCCGGCAGAGGAACATGGCCACCTGCCGGGCCAGGGCGATGTTCTGCCGCCGGTCCTCGCCGAGCACGTCCTTGCGCAGCACCTGATAGTGCTGGCACACGGCGTCGATGACCGCCTCGGCCGTGATCTGCGGCTGGTCGCGCTCCTCGGTGTTGGAGAGGATCTGCTCGAAGTCGCGCGCGGAGATGTCCTTGCGCACGAGTTCGCGGAAGGCCAGAAGCTTGATCAGGATGCCGCCCAGGGCGCGGAAGTTCTGGAAGCGCTGGGCCAGGGTAAGCACCTGCTCCTTGGACAGTGGCAGTTTTTTTGCCCGGGCGCGCTCCTGGATCAGGGCCACGCGGACCTCCAGGTCCGGCAGCTTGAGCCCCACCACCAGACCGCCCTCCAGGCGCGAACGCAGGGAGGGGCTGAGGTCCTCCCAGGCGCCGATGCGGTCCTGACAGGTGAAGACCATCTGCCGCCGCGAATCCTGGAACTGGTTGAACAGCACGAGCAGCTCCTGCTGCAGGCGATCATCCCCGGCCAGGCTGTGGATGTCGTCCACCAGCAGGTAGCGGTGGCGGCCGATCTGCTCGCGCGCGGCCAGGGCGTCGCCGTTGGCGAAGAGCGTGCGCAGGCCCTCCCCCGTGGTCACCAGGAGTTCCTCGGCCGGCCGGGTCTTGGCCATTTCGTTGGCGATGGCCTTCAGCAGATGGCTTTTGCCCGAGCCGGACTTGCCGCAGATGACGAAGGGATTGAACTGGGCGTCCTCGGCCCGGGCCACCTGCCGGGCGGTCTCCAGCGGAAAGTAGTTTTTGGAGTTGGTGAGGAAGGATTCGAAGCTGTACTGGGCGTCAAATGGAAAGGCCAATTTGCGCGCGCCTGTTTCGTTCTGCGCGGCCGCCGGTGAGGCGTCGCCGTTGCCGTTTTTGGCGCGACCGCGGCCGCCCGCCGGGGCCAGGTAGCGGATGTCGCAGGGCTCGCCGCGGAAGCGGAACAGCTCGGCCTCGAAGCGGTCCTGCATGCGCCCGGCGAACCACTGGGCGAAGAAGGCGTGCGGGAAGCCGACGCGCACCTCGCGGCCGTCCGCGGACAGTTCGATGTCCAGCGGGTCATACCAGCGGCGCAGCTCCTGTTCGGTGCAGGAGGCGGAGAGGTGCTCGCGCAGGGCTTTCTTCACGATCTAGGGGCCTCGGAACGGATGCGTAATTTGTGGAGAAACAAAGAAATTATTTTTGGTCTGCCGCAGGGCCCGGAGCCCCCGGCGAAACATCCCTCCTTGTAGCCGAAAAGCCTTCCGATGCCAAGCGAATAAGCAGCCGGCGCGCGGGAAAAACCGTTGCCTTCCGGCGCGTTTTGGGCCATGCTTGGCCGTGGCGGACGGGGAGTTGTTTTCCACAATCCGCCGGGTAGTTTTCAAGAATTTGTTCAAACAGAATTCAGGGCGCAAGGGCGCGCAGATGGACGCGAAAAAGAAGACGCAGCAGGGCGGCGCCACGGCCTTCCGCTTGGTCATCCGGCCGGGCGAGGCGCACGTGCGCAAGAAGACGGCTCCGGCCGGCCGGGCCATGCCCCCGGCGCGGCTGAAGAAGCCCCGCCGCCGTCCCGACTGGATCGCCGAGGCCCTGGACGAATAGCGCCGCCTGGCCCGCGGCGCGGGACGAGCGACATCCGGAGGAAGCGCATGGCTGCTGGCAAGGCCAAGACCACGAAGACAATCGCCGAGATCAACGAGCGCATCAAAAAAGGCAAGGCCGTCGTCCTCACCGCCGAGGAGATGGTCGCCACGGTGAAGCGCCTGGGCAAGACCAAGGCCGCCAAAGAGGTGGACGTGGTCACCACGGGCACCTTTTCGCCCATGTGCTCCTCGGGCATGCTGTTCAACTTCGGCCAGGAGCCGCCGCTGATCAAGGCCTCGCAGGTCTGGCTGAACAACGTGCCCTGCTGCGGGGCCCTGGCCGCCGTGGACGCCTACCTGGGCGCCACCGAGCCGGCCGCGGACGATCCGCTGAACAAGGTCTATCCCGGCCGCTTCGCCTATGGCGGCGGCCACGTCATTGAGGACCTCCTGCGCGGCAAGCCCGTGCGCCTGCGCGCCAAGGCCTACGGCACGGACTGCTACCCGCGCAAGGACCTGGAGAAGGACGTCACCCTGGCCAGCCTGCCCAACGCTTGGCTGCTGAACCCGCGCAACTGCTACCAGAACTACAACTGCGCGGTGAACATGGGCGGCCGCACCATCTACACCTACATGGGTCCGCTCAAGCCCGGCTGCCGCAACGCCAACTTCGCCACGGCCGGCCAGCTTTCGCCCCTGCTCAATGATCCCTTCCTGCGCACCATCGGCCTGGGCACCAAGATCTTCCTGGGCGGCGGCGTGGGCTGGGTCATCGGCACGGGCACCCAGCACGTGGCCAAGCCGCAGCGCAACGAGCGCGGCATTCCGCTTTCCGGCGCGGGCACGCTCATGCTCAAGGGCAACATGAAGGGCATGGATCCGCGCTACATCCGCGGCCTGTCCATCGTCGGCTACGGCTGCTCGCTCAACGTCGGCGTGGGCATCCCCATCCCCATCCTGGACGAGGACATGGCCTGGCTCACGGGCGTTTCCGACGCCGACATCCAGGTCCCGGTCAAGGACTACGGCTACGACTATCCCAACGGGATCTCGCGCACCATCTGCCACGTGACCATGGAGGAGCTCAAGAGCGGGAGCATCGAGGTGGACGGGCGGGTCACGCCCACGGTGCCGCTCACAAGCTACACCATGTCCCTGGAGATAGCCGAGACGTTGAAGAAATGGATCGCGGAGGGCCGGTTCCTGCTCACCGAGGCGCAGGACAAGGAGCCCGTCTAGCGCAAGGGGGGGAGGCCGCAAGCCTCCCTTTTTTTGGGCCGGCCGCGCCGGGGTTACATCAACGAGGAGGATGCGCTCATGCCGGAGATTCTGCGCGTCAAGCGTCTTGTCACCATGACCGGGCCCATGCTCGATGATGGCGCCGTCGTGGTGGACGGCGGCCGCATCGTCGCCGTCGGGTCCTTTGCGGACGTTCGTCGCGAACACGCCGGTCCGGCGCGCGATCTCGGGGCCGTGACGCTCGCCCCGGCCACGTTCAACAGCCACGTTCACCTGGAGATGACGCATCTTTTGGGCAAAGCCACGCAGGGGCTCGGCTTCGTGCCCTGGGTCAAGAGCCTGCTGGCCCAGCCGCTGTACACTCCCGAGCCCGCGGCCATCCGCGCCGAGCTGTTCCGTCTGGAGCGGCGGGGTTGCTGCTTCGTCGCCGACATCAGCACGCGCAACGCCCGGCAAATGGCTGAGATTCTCGCCGCCTCCGGGCTCTTCTTCGTTTCCTTCCATGAGGTCATGGGCAACGTCGTGCCGGACGACCCTGCCGCCATGCTCCACCCGGAGGAAACGCGGCGCGTGGTCGCCGACAGCGGCCGCGGGGTCTGCGCCACCTCCGGGCACGCGCTCTACAGCACCACGCCCGCGTTGCTCCAGGCGGCCAAGCAGGCCTGCCGCGAACGCGGCCTGCCCTACTCCCTGCACTTGGCCGAGCACGCCGATGAGGACGCCATCCTGCTCACCGGCGAAAACGGCTTCCTCGACATCATGCGCGCGTATAAGCGCGAGTTCATGACGCCCTTCGACGTGCCGGGGATGCGTCCCGTGCCCTTCGCCGAGTCCCTGGGCCTGCTGGACGCGCAAACCCTCTGCGTGCACTGCGTCAGGGTCGCGGACGACGACGTGGCGCGCATCGCCCGCAGCGGGGCCTCGGTGTGCCTGTGCCCGCGCAGCAACGCCTACATCGGCGTGGGCGAGGCCCCGCTGAAGGAATTTCTGGCTGCCGGGGTCAACGTCTGCCTCGGCACGGACGGCCTGTGCTCCAACAGCGATCTGGACCCCTTCGGCGAACTTGAGTTTCTCGGCCGCCAGGGCGTGGAGCTGGGCCTCGGCGACGCCCTGCGGCTGATCACCGTGAACCCGGCGCGCTTCTTCGGCCTGGCGGAGCGGCTGGGCCGCCTGGCTCCGGGCTGCGAGGCGCGCTTCTCCATCGTTCCGGAACCGGTTTTGGAAATGTTCGCAACGAGCTAACGACCGACCCCTGGGCGGAAGCCTTCAAGGGGAACGCCCGGCTTTGAGGCCGGGGAGGAAGGACGCCGCAATGCATTGGAAACACAAGGACCTGCTCGACGTCTCCCAGCTGTCGGCGGATGAGGTGCTGCACATCCTGGCCACCGCCGCCTACTTCCGGGAGATCAACAGCCGGCCGGTGAAGAAGGTCCCCACCCTCAAGGGGCGCAGCGTGGTGCTGTTCTTCGCCGAGCCCAGCACCCGCACCAAGACCAGCTTCGACATGGCCGGAAAGAGGCTCTCCGCCGACACCTTCGCCCTGGGCAAGAGCGGCTCCAGCCTGGTCAAGGGCGAGACGCTCAAGGACACGGCCCTGACGCTCCAGGCCATGAATCCCGACGGCATCGTCATCCGCCACTCCTCCAGCGGCGCGGCCCAGTTCCTGGCCGAGCGGCTGGAGTGCAGCGTGATCAACGCCGGCGACGGCCGCCACGCCCACCCCACCCAGGCCCTGCTCGACGCCCTGACCCTCACCCGGCGCTGGAAGGGCGACTTTCTGGGCAAGACCGTGCTCATCCTGGGCGACATCGCCCACAGCCGCGTGGCCCGCTCCAACGTCCTCCTGCTGAACATGCTCGGCTCCAAGGTCCGCATCTGCGGCCCCCGGACGCTGCTGCCGCCCCGGCTGGACACCTGGCCCGTGGAGGTCTTCGGCGACCTGTCCAAGGCCGTGCGCGGCGCCGACGCCGTCATGTGCCTGCGCCTCCAGCTGGAGCGCCAGCAGGCGGGCCTTCTGCCGGACCTGCGCGAATACGCCCGGACCTTCGGGCTGGGCCAGCGGCACATGGACCTCGCCGCGCCGGGTTGCTGCATCCTGCACCCCGGCCCGATCAACCGCGGCGTGGAGATCGACTCCGGCCTGGCCGACTCGGCCGAGAGCCTGATTCTGGAGCAGGTGGAGAACGGCGTCGCCGTGCGCATGGCCCTGCTCTACCTGTACCTCACCCGCAAGTCCCCGGTGGCCGCCGAAGCCGGCATCCCCGAGTAGGAGGAGACGCACATGACCGACAAGAAAATCGATCTCGCGGTGCGCGGGGCCCTCTGGTTCGGGACGCTCAAGTCCGCCGGCAAGTCCGCGGGAAAGGCCGGGAAGGCCGGCCGCCCCGCCAAGGCCCAGGCCGTGGATCTCTTCGTGGCCAAGGGCCGCGTGGTCGCCCTGGCCCCGGCCGGGAGCCTGGAGCTCAAGGCCGCCAAGGACATCGACGCCGCGGGCCAGGTGCTCCTGCCGAGCCTCACGGACGTGCACGTCCACCTGCGCGAGCCCGGCCAGGAATACAAGGAGGACGTGGCCTCCGGCCTGCGCGCCGCGGCCTGCGGCGGCTTCGCCAACATCATGTGCATGGCCAACACCAGGCCCGTGAACGACACGGCCTCGGTCACCGAGTTCATGCTCGAACAGGCCCGCAAGAGCTGGCCCCGCGGCCCGCGCCTGTTCCCCATCGGCGCGCTGACCATGGGCCTCAAGGGCGAGGAGCTGACCTCCATGGCCGACCTCGCCCGGGCCGGCTGCGCGGCCTTCTCCAACGACGGCCGGCCCGTGACCAGCACCGAGCTGTTCCGCCGCGCCGTGGAGTACGCCCAGGACCAGGGGCGCATCGTCATCGACCACTGCGAGGACCCCTGGCTGGCTCCGGCCGCGGGCATGAACGAGGGCGAGGTCTCCAGCAGGCTTGGCCTGCCGGCCCAGCCGGACATCGCCGAGGCCATCCAGGTGGCCCGCGACGTGCTCCTGGCCGAATACCTGCGCGTGCCCCTGCACCTGGCGCACATCTCCTGCGAAAAGAGCGTGTCCCTCATCCGCTGGGCCAAGGCGCGCGGCGTGGACGTCACTGCGGAGACCTGTCCGCACTACCTCACCCTCACCGAGGAGGAGTGCGGCGGCTATTCCGCCAACGCCAAGGTCAGCCCGCCCCTGCGCCCCGCGTCCGACGTGGAGGCCGTGCTCGCCGCGCTCAACGACGGCACCATCGACATGCTGGCCACGGACCATGCGCCCCACGCCGCCCACGAGAAGGAAGTGGAGTTCGACCTGGCGCCCTGCGGCATCTCCGGCCTGGACACCGCGCTCGCCACCACCTGGGAGCTGGTGCGCTCGGGCCGCATGCCCTTCGAGGTTTTTCGGCGCGCCTGGACCACGGCCCCGTGCCGGCGCTTCAACCTGCCGCTGAACGCTTTCGCCGCCGGCGATCCGGCGGACTTCGTCCTCTTCGACCAGGACGCGGTCTGGACCGTCTCCGCGGAGACCATGAAGAGCAAGAGCAAGAACACCCCGCTGCTCGGCCGCGCCCTGCGGGGGCGGGTTGCGGCCCATTTCCTTGCGGGGAAATCCGTGCTAGAGGCAAACTCGGCGGACGCATAGACGGTCCGCCGTACGCCGCGAACCCCCCGGTCCCGCCGCGGCGGGACTTCACGCGTCCGGTCCCCAGCGGACCCTTTGGAGGAAGTGATGACACAGCCTTACAAAGACGCCGTAACCCTGTGCAAGACCATCATGCGCAACGGCTACGACGCCTACGTGATCAACGCCCGCCTGCAGAAAACCTTCCTGACCGGCTCCGGCGCGGAGCTGGCCATGGACATCTCCACCGAACTCGATCTCGAAGGCCTGAAGCGCCTGCTGCCCAATGTCGAAGCCTGCGATGAGGACGGCGTCACCGGCGTCATCCACCAGGGCAAGGCCAGCTTCTACTTCCACCAGGCCGCAGTCGAGGACAGCGGCCACCCCGAGGAGTGCGTGGCCCGCCTGACCCCGCGGCTGCTGCGCCTGCTCCAGGAGCGCGGCGAGATCCCGCTCTCCGCCGCCTGCCCCTACCTGCCCGCGCCCCAGGCCCAGGACCACGGCCTGTCCTTCGAGAACGGCATGGTCAGCATCAAGGGCTTCCCCGACCAGGCCCTCAAGCAGGACTACCTGCTCGCCGTGCGCGCCATCCGCTTCGCCGCCAACTACCACCTGCCCATCGAGCCCAACACCTGGATGGCCATCATCCGCGGCTCCCGGCGCGTCATCGACTACTGCCCCGTCTCCGACATCATGGACGAGTGGCGCAAGGTCGAGGCCGAAAACCTCTGGCAGTTCACCCAGATGCTCTTCGACTGCCAGATTCTCCACGGCCTTGTCCCGGAAATCGCCGCCCTGGCCCGCGTCAAACAGATCAAGAACCCGGAGGAGGGCGAGGAGACCGTCTTCGACCACACCATCCTGGTCATGCGCCGCTATCCCGAGGTGCTGCCCTACGACTGGTACGGCACCATCGCCTGCATGTTCCACGACGTGGGCAAGCTCTACACCGCCGAATTCTCCGACGGCCAGTGGAGCTTTTTGCAGCACCACCGCGTCGGTGCCAAGGTCACCCGCAAGATTCTCTACCGGCTGCACTTCCCGCCCGAGGACCTCGACCTCATCTGCCTCCTCGTGCGCGACCACATGCGGCCCCACTTCATGCTCACCGACAAGGGCATCCGCCGGCTGAAGGCCATCGACGAATACCCGCGCATCCTGGAGATGGTCCGCGCCGACATCAAGGCCCGCAACGGCTCCTACCGCGAGTTCAACCACAACCTCAAAATGCTGGAGCGCGCCGACGTGCCCGAGGAGGCCCTGGAGCCCTTCCTCAATGGCCGCGACATCATGCAGGCCACCGGCCTCAAGCCCGGCCCAACCGTCGGCATCATCCGCGACGCTCTGCTCAAGGCCCAGATCGCCGGCGACGTCACCGGCATCGAGGAGGCCAAGACCTTCGTCGTGCACTACGCCCACGAGGAGCGGCTCATCTAAACGCCGCGCCTCCGGCGGCCAGGGGGGCTGCGCGCCCCCCTGAACCCCGGGCGCTCCCTTCTGGAGTTTCCCTCACGTCAACGGGCCGCATGGCAGTCGCCATGCGGCCCGTTGTCGTGACTGGCGGCGGGCCCGACGGATCGCTCTAAATTTAGCGCTTTGGATTTCAGCAAGACAGATCGCCTGTCACGGGACCCTACTCACCCCCCTGAAAGGGGGCGCCAGGGGGGCGCGGGGGGAGCGCGCAGCGCCCCCCGGCAAAAAGTGGAAACGTTCGACTACCGTTCCTTGTTGGCGTCTGTTGCGGAGGGCAGGGGAATGCCGAGCAGCGTGAGATAGCGGGCGATGCCCAGGCGGATGTCATAGCCCTCGACGGCGGTTTTGCGGGCGGCCTCGCGCAGGGGCTTGAACGCCTCGGGCTTTTCCAGGGCCTCCTGCACGAGCCCGGCCAGGGCCTCACCCTCGAAGAAGGGGAAGAGCCGGCCGTTCACGCCGTCGCCCAGGACCTCCTGCACGGGCGGCGTGGCCGAGCCCAGGACGAGGCAGCCGCAGCTCATGGCCTCCAGCATGCTCCAGGAGAGCACGAAGGGGTAGGTGAGGTACACGTGGGCCGCGGAGACCTGCAGCAGCGAGCGGTAGTCGCGGTAGGGGATCTGGCCGGTGAACACGACGCGCGAGAGGTCGAGGCGGGGGCCGACCTCGGCGAGCATGGCCTCGCGCCAGTTGGCGGCGTCCTTGGGCGGCCGGCCGTAGCTCACGCGGTCCCCGCCGACGATGACCGCCACGGCCTCGGGGCAGCGGCGCTGGATCTCCGGCAGGGCGCGCATGAACACGTGGAAGCCGCGATAGGGCTCCAGGTTCCGCGCCACATAGGTCACCACCTTGTCGGCCCCGGTCAGCGTCCGGCCGTCGGGCAGGGTGAACTTGGCCGCCTCGTCCGGCGTCATGACCTGGGTGTTCACGCCCTCGTGGGCCACCGCGATCTTGTTGTGGTAGGCGCGGGGATGCAGCGACTTCTGCCAGCGCGTGGGCGAAACCGCCACGTCGCACAGCTCCAGGTTCGTCAGGTGCAGCATGTTGCGCATGCGCAACGTCGCCCGCAGGTCGGGGCTGGCCGGCGGACTGCCGGGCTCGAAGCCCACGTCCGCGCCCTCGGCGTGGTAGTAGAATTCGAACAGCGACACCAGCCGCGCCTTGGGGAACACGTCCTTGACGTACAGCGCCTCGCCCCAGCCCGGATGCGCAAGCACCGCGTCCGGCGTGAAGCCCTGCTTCTCCAGCTGGCGCATGAGCCCGGCCACAGCGTCGCTGCGGATGGCCGCGTCGAACACCGTGGCCATGTGCCGCTGCGGCGGATGCTTGGGCATGTTCTTGAGCTCGTAGCGCACGTGCGTCACGCCGGGCAGGCCGGGCAGGCCGGGCGACTGCTCGTTGCCCACGCCCACCACCTTGTGGCCCGTCTGGACCAGATAGCGCGCGATGTGCCGGAACTGGCCGGGGAAATTCTTGTGCAGCACGAGGATGTTCATGGTTGCCTTGTGCCCCAAGTCGCACGGCAAGGCAACACGCGGCGGGCAGGGCGGACGGGGATCGGCGGGGACGGCCGGGGGGCGCTGCGCGCTCCCCCCGCGCCCCCCTGGCGCCCCCTTTCAGGGGGGTGAGTAGGGTCCCGTGACAGGCGATCTGTATTGCTGAAATCTAGAGCGAACCGTCGGGCCTGCCGCCATTCACGACAACGGGCCGCATGGCAGTCGCCATGCGGCCCGTTGTCGTGAGGGAAACTCCCGAAGGGAGCGCCCGGGGTTCAGGGGGGCGCGCAGCCCCCCTGGCCGCCGGAGGCAAATGCTATTCGATGGCCTCGTCGCCGCTGTCCTCGATATCCACGGGGCCGGTTTCCGGGCCGAGGTCGTGGTCGGGCTCCACGGCTTCGACCTTGGGCGGCCGGGTGAAGGGCTCGGGCTTTTCCATGCAGCGGGCGAAGACGAGGAAGCCGGTGTGGGCGACCATGCGATCTTCGGGGCGCAGGCGGTCGGGCACGCACTTGTAGCGGCGCACGAGGATCTCCAGGGCCTCGATTTCGGTGAACGGGCCGGCCTCCAGGCCGCGCAGCAGATCGCTGACCTGGTTGGTCGTGGGCAGGAGGAAGCCGCAGGTGGCGCCGGGCGTGACGGCGGGCTGGATGTGGCGCAGGCAGTCCTGGGGGGTGCGCACGTCGAGGAACAGGGCGTCCGCGCCGGTCTGGGCGAAGCCGGTCTCCTCGATGTCGCCGAGGTGCTGCTCCACGCGGTGGGAGAGGCCGACGCGGGCGAGGTTTTTCTGGGCGAGCTTGTAGAACTCCTCGCGGCGCTCGTAGGTGTAGACGCGGCCGGTGTCGCCCACGTAGGTGGCCAGGGCCAGGGTGAGCCCGCCGGAGCCGGTGCCGCACTCGATGACGCGGCTGCCGGGCTGCACGCCGAGCTTGAGCAGGAGGTAGCCGATCTCCTTGGGGTACATGATCTGGGTCTGTCGCTTGACGCCCTTGATGAGTTCGTACACCGTGGGCTTGAGGATGCGGTAGGGGTGGCCCAGATGCGAGCGGACCACGCCGCCGAAGCCGGCTTCGGCCACGTCGCTCATGAGGATGCGGCCGTCGTGGGTGTGGATCTCCTTGGCCGGGTCCAGGGCGTGCATGTAGCGCTTGCCGTTGGGACTGACGACCAGGACGAGCTGTCCGGCTTCGATCATTGCTGCCTCCTTGATGCGCGGCCGGCTGGCCCGGTCCGCGTCGGGTAACGGCCTACAGGGCGAGCGTCCGCGCGTCAAGCGCGGCGGAACGATTGCGGCATCGCGCTTCGGGCGCGTTGAAGACAGGAGGCGTGCGATGGAGACTGGCGCATTGCGGTACATCTTCGGGCCGGTGCTTTCCGGGCGGCTGGGCCGCTCGCTGGGGCTGGATCTTTTGGGCCGGCGGGTGTGCACCATGAACTGCGTGTACTGCGAATCCGGCAAGCTGGAGACGCTGACGCTCGATCGCGCGGCCTACGTGCCCGCGGCCGTGGTCCTGGGCGAGTTGGAGCGCTGGGACCAAGGCCGGAAGGACCGGGGCGAGCCCCTGCCGGACGCGGCCACCCTGGGCGGCCTGGGCGAGCCCACGCTGAACGTGGACATGCCGGAGATCATCGCCGGCATCCGGCGCATCCTGCCCGGCGTGCCCGTGGCGGTGCTGACCAACGCCAGCCTGATGTCCGATCCCGCGGTCCGCGCGGAGCTGGCCCGGGCGGACATGATCCTGCCGAGCATGGACAGCCTTGTTCCGGAGGAGTTCCGGGCCGTGAACCGCGCGCATCCGGGGCTGGACCCCAACGCCATTGCGGATGGCATCCTGCGCTTCCGGAAGGACTATCAAAGCAGGATGTACCTGGAGATCCTCCTTGCCGCCGGCATCAACGACAGCGCGCGGAACCTGGAGCTTCTTGCGGCCTTCTGCAAGGAACTGCAACCGGACCGCGTGGACGTGGTGACGCTTTCGCGGCCGGGCACGGAGTCCTTTGCGCGGCCGGTGGACGCGGAGACCCTGGCGCGCTGGCGCGGCCGGCTGTGCTCCCTGGCGCGCCCGCGCAACGGGCTTGCAGGAGCGGCGGAAAAGGGGCAAAAGCATGCGGGAGCGTTCCGTCCGGACGACCTTGAGTCGAGCATCCTGGCGTCCCTAGCGCGCCGCCCGCAGACGGCGGCGCAGCTTGCGGCGGCCCTGCTTGCGCCCGAAGACCAGGTGCGCGGGGTTGTGATGCGGCTTGCGGAGCACGGTCGTATTGCGGCCGGACCCGGCGAACCGGCGTACTACAGGAGGGCGCAGGCGTGAACGCTTCCTGTGGCAGCCCGGCGCAGCGTGCGCGCGGGCGCAAATTTCTCGTAATTTTCTGGCATCGAGGTTCTTTCCATGACGGATTTCAGCGAAGACGACCCCCAGGGGCAGTCCGAGTCCGCCGCGCCGCTTGCTGAAGAAACGCAACCGGCCGAATTCCCTTCCGAAACATCAACAGAAATGCAGTCGGGCACCCCGGCCAAGAAGCGTTCGCGCGGCAGACGCGGCGGGCGCGGACGCCGGCGCAAGGACAAACCTGCGCCGGCGGCGGAGGGTCAGGACGTGTCCGCGGAGGCCGCCGCGGTCCAGGCTGATCCCGAGGCCGGCGGCGCTGACTTCGTGGCCGTTCCGGACGAGGACGGCGGGAACGCGGATGACGCCGTCGACGCCGGTGATGCCGACGCGGCCGGACCCGGCGTCGCCGAGGGCGGCAAGGCGCGCGGGCGCGGCCGGCGCTCCGGCGCGAAGGCCGGCGAGGCCGAGCCCGTCGGGGCCTGCGGCTGCGACGTTGAAACGCCGTCCACCAAGGCCTCGGACAAGAAGAAGCGCCAGAAGATGTTCATCGGCGTCCTGCCCGGCGAACTGGTCGAGGTGGTGCTCACCGAGGACGGCGCGGTCCAGGAGTATTACGTGGAGATGCTGCACCAGGCCAAGACCCGGGGCAACATCTACAAGGGGTACATCCACAACATCGACGCTGCGCTCCAGGCCGCCTTCGTCAACTACGGGGCCGAGCGCAACGGCTTCCTGCAGATCGACGAGGTGCACCCCGAATACTACCTGGGCGGCTATCAGCTCAAGAAGGGCCAGCGTTTCCCGCCGATCCAGAAGGTCCTCAAGGCCGGCCAGGAGGTCCTCGTCCAGGTGGTCAAGGAGCCCACGGGCAAGAAGGGCGCCTTCGTCACCAGCTATCTTTCGCTGCCGGGCCGCTATTTCGTGTACACGCTGGGCCGCGACCAGCAGGGCGTCAGCCGCAAGATCGAGGACGAGAAGGAGCGCGAGCGGCTCAAGAGCTGCATCGACCAGATCAGCCCGCCCGAGGGCGTGGGGCTCATCGTGCGCACCGCCGGCATCGGCCGGGCCAAGACCGAGCTCGTGCGCGACTACAAGATCCTCAACCGCCTCTGGGGCGAGATCAAGAAGAAGGCCCAGACCGAGAAGGCCCCCGCGCTCGTGTACAAGGAGCTGGAGCTCTCCGTGCGCGCCGCGCGCGACTATCTGACCCAGGAGGTGGCCGAGGTCTGGGTCGACGACCCCGAAACCTTCGAGCAGATCAAGGCTTACGTCGCCCTGGCCTTCCCCAAGAGCCCGAACATGGTCAGGCTCCACGCCGAGCATGACCGCACCCTGTGGGAGCGTTTCGGCCTCACCCGCCAGGTGGAGCAGATCTACTCGCGCGAGGTCACGCTGTCCTCCGGCGGCCGGCTGGTGTTCGACCACACCGAGGCCCTCACCAGCGTGGACGTGAACTCCGGCAAGATTGGCGGCGAGCAGAGCTTCGCCAAGATGGCGCTCAAGACCAACAGCGAGGCGGCCATCGAGACCGCGCGCCAGCTCAAGCTCCGCGACATCGGCGGCCAGATCGTCATCGACTTCATCGAGATGAAGGACCCCAAGCATCTGCGCGAGGTCGAGAAGGCCATGCGCCAAGCGCTCAAGAGCGACCGCGCGCGCACCGACGTTTCCGGCATTTCGCCCTTCGGACTTCTGGAGCTGGTGCGCCAGCGCCTGGGCTCCTCGGCCATCAGCGTGTCCACGGAGCCCTGCCCGTGCTGCGGCGGAACCGGCCTGCGCCGCAATCTGGAATGGCAGGCCCTGCAGGCCATGAAGTCCATTCACCGCATGCTGCGCAAGCCTGGCTGCCCCAACCCGCTCCAGGTGCCCCTCGGCCAGGAGCTGGCCATCTACATGCTCAACAACAAGCGTGAGCTGTTGACAGAGATGGGCGCGCGCGTGGACAACCGCGTGGAGATTATCGTCGATCCCAAGCTGCCGTAAGACGGGGAGGGTCCGGCCGTGAGCCTCGACTCGCTGGCCCTGCTGGGATTGTTCCTGGTTCTCTGGCTGGGGGCCAGGGCCCTTAAGGCCGCCGCGCGTTTCAACAGGGACCTGCGCGACGTGGCCGCCAACCTTACGCGCGGCGAGGGCGCGCCCACGCCGTCCGCCGGGCCGCCGCCCGAGGTTCCCGGCGACCCCGCGGCCACGTCGACGCCCGCTGGCGGTTCCGGGCATCAACAGACCACAACAAGCTCAGGCAGGTCATGATCACCCCCCTTTCCACCGCTTCCGCACCTGCGCAGGCCGACGCCATTTTCGTCCACGCCTGCTGCGGGCCGTGCAGCATCATGCCCGTCCAACGCCTGCGCGACATGGGCTTTGCGCCGACGCTGTACTTCTACAATCCGAACATCCACCCGCTCATGGAGTACTTGCGCCGTCGCGACGCCCTGCTGGAGGTCGCCGCGCGCCTGGACGTGCCCGTGCTGCTGCCGGACCAGGCCGATCCTGACCTGGCGCACCCCGGCCCGTGGCTTGCGGCCGTTACGCCGCTGGGCGAGGGCATGGACGACCTCGCCCAGCGCTGCCCGCTGTGCTACGCTCTGCGCCTGGGACCGGCCGCCAAGGCCGCCGCGGACCTCGGCTTCACACGCTTCACCAGCACCCTGTTGTACAGCAAATACCAGAATCACGAGGCCATCCTCGCCGCTGGCGCTGCCGCCGCCAAGCAGATCGGCATCGAGTTCGTGGGCGAGGATTTTCGCCCGGGTTGGAGCGAGGGGCAACGCTTGGCCCGCGAGTGGGGCGTGTACCGCCAGCCGTATTGCGGCTGCATGCTCTCCGAGCACGAACGGTATCGCTCCAAGCTGGCCTGTCGACACTGATAACGCCTGACGTTGTGGTTTGGGGTATGCCTCCGGCGGCCGGGGGCCTTCGTCCCCCTGGATCCCCGATATCGAGCGCGCACGCCGGCCCTGAAACGCGCCGTTGTGCGCTCTCGACTTGTGCCTGATGGCGACGGTTGGTTCTGGGACCCTACTCACCCCCCTGAAAGGGGGCGCGGGGGTGGTCCAGGCGGGGGGCGCGCAGCCCACCGCCTGGCCGCCGGAGGCGTTCTGCTGAGCGCCTGCCCTGCCGGGTATTGATGCCCTTGCCGGTCCGGCTTGCATTCTTCGCATTGGTGGCTATACCTTTTCACGCTGTTGCCGATAATGTTAAGGCGACAGAGGCGCAGAGGGCCGGACCATCCCGGCTGCACTTGAGAGCAAGGCGGTTTGAGTCGTGGCGAAGAAGGAAGCGAAGCCCGCTGAAGACGTCGCCGTCGATGGCGAGGCTCCAAAGAAGTCCAAGAAGAAGCTGTTCATCATGGTCGGCATCCTGGTGCTGCTGTTGGGCGCGCTGGGCGCTGGCGGGTGGTACGGCTACAAGTGGTGGATGGGCCGCAAGGCTGGTGGCGACGCCAATGCGACCGCTCAGAAGGCCGACGAGCACGCCAAGAAGGACGAGAAGGGTGGCCATGGCGAGTCCAAGGACGGCAAGGCGGCCACGGGCGAGGGCGGCGGCGAGCTGGTGAGCATTCCGCCGCTGCTGGTGAACCTGGCCGAGCCCCAGGGCCGCCGCTATTTGAAGCTTGCGCTGGACGTCGAGGTCCGGGACAAGCCGGCGGCCGACGAGCTGAACAAGAGCATGGCCAAGGTCAAGGACGCGTTGTTGCTGCTTTTGTCCAGCAAGACCTATGACGACCTCGCCAGCCTGGAGAGCAAGATTCTGCTCAAGAAGGAGATCGTGGAGCGCCTGACGCTCGTTTTGGGCGAGCAGAAGGTGCTGCGCGTGTACATCACCGAGATCGTCATCCAGTAGGCGTGCGCGGCGTGCGGCCTGTTGCTTGTGCACGGGAATTGCAGTAATGCGGGGAGTGACCCGCTCGAATGGCCGCTGACGCGGCGCTGCGGGTTCTCACCTACAGCACGGAGAGGTCAGCATGGCCGACGACAAGGACCAGGACAAGCTCGCCGAGGAATGGGCCAACGCCCTGCTTGAGCAGGAGAAACCCGCCGGCGAAGCCAAGCCCGATGGCGGTCCCGCTGCTGCGGCTTCCGGCGATGAGGCCCTGGCCGACGAATGGGCCAAGGCCCTGGCGACGCAGGAGGCCGATGACGTCAAGAAGGATAAGGAGCAGAGCTTCCTCCGCACGCAGACCCACGAGCCGGAATTCAAGGACATGACGGCCGAGCACAAGGCCCAGCGCCAGAATCCCGGCACCAAGCGCGATCTCGACTTCATCCTGGACATCCCGCTGGAGGTTTCGGCCGAACTCGGCCGCACGCGTCTTTTGATCAACGAGCTGCTGCAACTGGGGCAGGGCTCGGTGGTGGAGCTGAACAAGCTGGCGGGCGAGCCGCTGGAGATTTTCGTCAACGGCAAGCTGGTGGCCCGCGGCGAGGCCGTGGTCATCAACGAGAAGTTCGGCATCCGTCTTACGGACATCATCAGCCCCATCGAGAGGGTCAAGCAGCTTGCCTGATCAGCTCTTTTTTGACATCGTGAAGACGGTCGTCGCGTTGGCCTTCATTGTTGGCCTCGTGTACGGATTCGTGTATCTGATGAAGCGGCTGTTGCCCGGCGTTGTGCGCAACGGGGTGGCGCGGGTGGACCTGTTCGTGGTCTCCCAGCTTTCCCTGGGGTCGCGGCAGAAGGTCTGCGTGGTGCGTGTGCAGGACAGGACGCTGGTTCTGGGCGTCTCCGAGGGCTCCATCACCACGTTGGCCGAACTGACGGCGGCCAAGCCGGACGCGAAGAAGGAAGCTGATGATCCCAAAATCTTCGCCGAGCTGCTTACCTGGCACAAGGACGGCGCTGCGCCCGAAGGACCGCGCGTGGAGCCTCCGCGCACGGACAAGCGCTCGCGCGTCGCTGCGCCGCCTCCTGAGGCCGAACCGGCCGATCCTGACGACCGCGGCGACGGGCCGCTGCTCTTCCCGCCCGGCAAGCGGCCGCATCTGTAGCCTCGTTTTCGGCGCGCTGGCGCTGCTTCTGCTGTTTCTGCCCGCCTTGGCGCTGGCGGCTTCGCCGGCGACCAACAGCGCGAGCATTCCCACGCTGACCATGCAGCTCTCCGCGGGGCAGAGCGAACCGGGCAAGGTCGCGGTCGCGCTGGAGGTCATGTTCCTGCTCACGGTGCTGGCCATTGCGCCGTCCATCGTGCTGACCATGACCTCGTTCACCCGGATCATCATCGTCTTCCACTTCCTGCGCCAGGCCATGGGCACGCCGCAGATGCCGCCGCCCCAGATCATGGCCTCCCTGGCCCTGTTCATGACGCTGGTGATCATGAGCCCGGTGATGAAGGCCGTGAACCAGGACGCGCTGCAGCCCTATCTGGACGAGAAGATCGGCTTCAAGGAGGCGCTGGACAAGGCTCAGGTGCCCATCCGCGCGTTTTTGTTCAAGCACACGCGCGAGAAGGATCTGTCGATCTTCTATTCCATCACCAAGGAGTCGCGGCCGGAGAACAAGGAGCAGGTTTCGACGATCATGCTCGTGGCCGCGTTCACCATCAGTGAGCTCAAGACCGGTTTCACCATCGGCTTTTTGATCTATATCCCGTTTTTGATCCTGGACATGGTCGTGGCGAGCATCCTGCTGTCCATGGGCATGATGATGCTGCCGCCGGCCATGGTTTCGTTGCCGTTCAAGATCCTGCTGTTCATCCTGGTTGACGGGTGGAGTCTGCTCATCGGCTCCCTCGTGAACTCTTTTGCCTGACGAGGCTGATGCGCAATGGCTGTGACACCGGAATTCGTGGTGGGCTTCGCTCGCGAGGCCATGGAGCTGACCCTGGTGATCTGTCTGCCGATGATGGGCGTCGGGCTCGTCGTCGGCGTGGCCATCAGCATCTTCCAGGCCGCCACGCAGATCCAGGACGCCACGCTGGCCCTCGTGCCCAAACTCATCGCCATGTTTATAGCCCTGATCATCGCCTTTCCCTGGATTATGGACAAGATGATGACCTATACCACAAATCTGCTCATCAACCTGCCGAACTACCTCCGATAGCGTTTCAAACGTCGCGCGCGGCGCAACCGCGCTCTTTTCGCGCCGCCTTGCCAAAGCGCCGTGCTGGCGCTAGAGACACTGTGCGCACGTCGCGCCAGGATCCCCCATGCACACCGACACCGCCTCCATATCCCTTTACGACCGCCTCGCGCGGCATCCCGGCAGCATCGCCGCCGTGCTCATTATTGTGCCGACGCTGGTGCGCCTGTGGTTCGTGGCCACGCATCAGCTCGGGCTGGTGCAGGATGAGGCGCAGTATTGGGACTGGACCCGCCATCTTCAGCTGACCTACTACTCCAAGGGTCCGCTCATCGCCTGGATCATCAAGACCTTCGTCACGATTTTCGGCGATACGGAGCTGGGCGTGCGCATGGGCTCCATCGTCGGGGCTGCGCTGTTCCCGTTGACGTTGTGGTGGCTCGTGGCCGGGCTGTGGAAACGGCCGGTCATGGCCGTGTGCGCGGTGTTCCTCGCTGCCGCCGCGCCCTTGTTCCAGGCCCTGGGCATCCTCATGACCACGGACAACCCGTTCGTGCTCTGCTGGTCCCTGGCGATGATCGCCCTGTATGCGGCGAGCACGCCGGACGAGGAGGGCAGGGAGCGCGGCTGGTGGCCATATTTGCTGCTCGCCGGGGCCTATGGCGTCGGCATCCTGGCCAAGTACACCATGCTTGGCCTGGCCGGTCTTGCGCTGCTCCACGGGCTGGTTCTGCGACGCGCCGGCGTGCTGCCGCGGCGGTACTGGCCACGGCTCATCCTGGCCCTGGCCGCCGGCGTGGTCATTGGCTTTCTGCCCACGCTTGTCTGGAACATGCAGAACGGCTTCGTGGGCTACAAGCACGTGCTTTACCTCATCGGCGTGTCCGGCAAGGGCGCGGAGACGCTGTTCCGCATCAGCCGCGTGCCGGAGTATGTCGGCGCGCAGCTCGGCTTCGCCCTGCCGTGGTGGTTCTGGCTTATGCTGGTCGGCGGCTGGCGCGCGGTCCGTTTGCTGTGGCGTCCGGGCGTGAATCCGGACGGTGTGCGGCTGGACACGGTACAGTCCTCCGTGCTGGCGCTGTTCTTTTGGCCCATGACGCTGTTCTTCCTGGCCTGGAGCTTCCACACCAAGGTTCTGGCCAACTGGAACACGGTGAGTTTCGTGGCGGGCTGCGTGCTTGGGGCCGTGGAGCTGGAGCGGCTGCTCCTGGCGCCGACGCGCCGACGCGAGAAACTGCTCAAGGCCGGCGCCTGGGCCAGCGCCGTGTTGTTCTTGTTCCTGCATGTGCACCAGCTGCTGCCGCTGCCGCCCTCGCTCAATCCGGCGCACCGGCTCAAGGGCTGGGAGGACATGGCCCAGCACATCTCCGAGGTCGCCGGGCAGCGCTTCGCCGATCCCCGGCGCGTGTTCTACATGAGCGACGTCTACGACATCACCGCGGAGCTGGCCTTCTACGTTCCGGGCCAGCCGGAGGCCTATTGCCTGTGGTGGAGCGACCGGCGCATGAACCAGTATGACCTCTGGGGCGGTCCCAAGGGCAGGGAAGGCTGGGACGCCGTGCTGGTGTTGCGCGGCGATTCGCCGGGGCTTCCGCCCGTGGTCTCGGACATGTTCGCCAGCGTCACCGGTCCGTTCCGCTATGTGGCGTCCTACCGCAACCAGCCCGTGCGGCCCTTTTATTACTACCTGTGCAGCGGCTACAACGGTCGCTGGCCCATGCGCTTCTCGGGCAGCTTCTAACCCTTGACAATTCGCGATTTGCGTAGACTTGCGTGACAATCGTTGACATCTTTTGACAACCGGTGCATATGTACGTACATCGGTGTCTTATGAGCGACAACGATGCGCATGCGGTTGAATCGGGCGCGTTTCTGCCCCGACTGTTGACCATCCGGGAAGTGGCGGACATCTTGCGAGTCCACCCCCGGACGGCGTACAGACTGGTGAAGGACGGCAGTCTGGCCGGCATCCGCGTGGGCACGCAGTGGCGCGTCACCGAGGAAGCGCTGCACGAGTACGTGGCGCACGGCTGGCGGCACTGGCGGCCTGAACCGTCCAGGAACAGGTCACGGCAGTACAAGCTGCCTTTGTAACGGCATTTCGGTGGAGGAGAGCGCATGAACACCACGAGCGGCTTTCAGCAGCATGCCAACGGTCCGCGTCCCGTGACCCTGCCCAATGATTTCGGCAAGCCGCTGTCGCTCACCGCCAGCCTTGTGGCGGAGGACATCCACTTCAGCACCGGTTCCGGCGTGCTGACGGTGGAGAAGGTCTACCGCACGCCCGAGGGCCGCGTCGCCTACGGCATCATTTCCGCCTCGGCCGAGAACCGCGAGCGTCGCGCCTACAGCTTGGACGATCAGGGCGAGACGGTCATCGCCGACAATGGCTGCTACTGCGTCGAGCTCGCCGTGGATGACCTTTACGAGTTGCTGGCCATGGCCCTGCAGGATGACGCGCTGCACGCCGTGGGCGAGCACGCGGTGATTCGCCCGGCAGTGAACGAAGAGTAGGGCGCTCTGTTTGCAAAATGAAGACGCCCGGTTTCGGCCGGGCGTCTTTTTTTGCGTCGTGCGGGCGCTCAGCTCCTGCCGTCGTTGTCGCCCAGGGAGTCCTGGCCCGTGGATTCGAGCACGGAGCGCCAGTAGTCGGACTCGATGTTGAGCTTCTTGCGCTTCATGGTCACCAGCTCCAGCGGAACGTTCACGTAGCGCGACTGGAGCCGGCTGAGGACCATGCCGGTCTTGCCGGCCATGGCGGCGTGCACGGCGTTCTGGCCCAGGAAGCCGCAATAGACGCGGTCGTTGGCGTTGGCCGGCACGGAGCGGATGATGTAGCTCGGGTCGATGAACTTGATGGTGGCCTCCATCTCGCGCTGCTTGAAGTGCTCCTTGATGCGGCTGATGAGCAGGGAGCAAATGTCGCAGAGCACGGGGTTGCCGGAGGCGTCGGTGCGGCCGCTGGCCTCGCAGAGGTGTTGTCCCGCGCCCTCGGCCACGACGATGACGGCGTGGTGGCGGCGGCGCAGGCGCTGTTCCAGTTGCGCCAGCAGCCCGTCGGGCCCGTCCAGGGCGAAGTTGTTCTCCGGCACGAGGACGAAGTTGACCTCCTTGAGGGCCAGGGTGGCCTGGGCGGCGATGAACCCGGATTCGCGGCCCATGAGCTTGACGATGCCGATGCCGTTGTACGCGCCGTTGGCCTCGACGTGGGCGCAGGCGATGGCCTCGGTGGCCTTTTCCACGGCCGTGTCGAAGCCGAAGGAACGGCCCACGAAGTTGATGTCGTTGTCGATGGTTTTGGGGATGCCGATGACGGCGATGCGCGAGTTGCGCGCCTTGATCTCCTTGACGATGCTGGAGGCGGCCTTCATGGTCCCGTCGCCGCCGATCATGAACAGGACGTTGATGTTCATGCGCTCCAGCGCGTCAACAACCTCGTCCGGGGCCTGCGGCCCGCGCGAGGAGCCCAGCTCGGTTCCGCCGAACACATGGAAATTGCTGACGTTGTCCGGAGTGAGTTCGCGGATGTCATGGCCGTACTTGGGGATGAACCCCTGCAGGCCGTAGCGGATGCCGATGACCGAGGCCACGTGGTAGTGGTGGTGGGCGTCCATGACGATGGCCCGGATGACGTCATTGATGCCCGGGCACAGGCCGCCGCAGGTGACGATGGCGCACTTGACCTTGGACGTGTCGTAGTAGAGCTGGCCGCAGGGGCCGGCCTTCTCGAAGGACATGGGCTGTCCGTGGACGCCGAGGACGTCGGCCTCCTCCTCGGTGAGGCTCAGGGTGATCTTTTCGTCCTGGGTGACGAAGTTGCAGTAGCGCAGCGGCGAGGGGATTTTGGCCGCGCCGAGGGTGGGGATGCTGGTGTCGAACGAGGGTTTCTTGGGAGCGGCTGGCTTGACCATGATCTTCCTCCATGCCCTTTGGGTGCTTGTGCCTTCCGCATAGCCGAATCCGGGGCAGGCGTAAACACTTTGCGCGCCGCCGGAGGCGTCATTTGATGCGCAGCAGTTCCGTGGCCGTCTCGTCCAGGCCGTCGCGATAGGGCACGGCGAGGGGCTCTTGCGCGGCCTTCCGCAACGTGGTTGCGGTTGGCTTCGCCTTGGGGTCGATGCGGATTTCGCCTTCCTGCCGCCGGTCGGCCCAGAGCATGACCCATTCGCGCGAAACCGCGCGGCAGTAAATCCGGCTGTCTGCCCGGCCCGCACCGGGAAGCGTTTCGAAGATGCGGAACGTGCGGCCTTGGAGGCGCGCCGTCCCGTTGGGGTCGATGGCGATGGGGGCCCAGTCTTCCGCAAACACCTGCGCCGCCGGGCGTCCCGTTTGCGCATCATAATAGCGCACGTGGCGGTCCACGTCGCGCAGGCGCAGACAGTTGTTTGTGGGCGACCATTCGAGCAGCGGCGGCACACTGTGGAAGATCGGGCGCGCCTGCCAGGTCTTGCGCATGGAGACGAGGAACAGCCTGTCGCCGCGGAGCTCCGTCCAGCCGCTGTCCTGTTGCGGCGCCAGCGCCGGCGCGTTTTCGCGCGCGTTCCCGGCCAGGTCCCAGAGGATCGTTTCGCCGTCGTGTCTGCGGAGCAGCACGTCGCCGCCCTGGATGGCGCCGCCGGTGTAGGGGCCCTCGGGGATGCGCAGCGTGATCAGCCGCGCGCCGCTGCGGCCGTTCCAGACCGCGCCCTGGCCGTCCTCGCGCACGGCGACGAGCGCTCCGCCGCCCTCGGTGAAGGCGAACAACGCCAGCTGTCCGGCCAGGTTGCCCACGACGCGCATGTCGCCGCCGCGCTGGCCCAGCCAGACGTTGCCTTTGGCGTCCCTGGCCGCAAGCAACGTTCCTTCCGAGTTGAGGGCGATGTCGGCCTCGCCCCGGAACGGGGCCACGGTCATGGTCGAAGCGCAGCCGGGGCTGGCGAGTTCGTAGAAGATCAAGGCGTCGACGCCCTGGGCCCAGGCCGCGAGGATGCCGCCGCGCGGCGCGATTGCCAGCGAGAGCGCCGGCTGGTTCTGCGGCGTGTGCGTGGCGTTGCAGGCGAAGGCCCCGAAGATGCGCAGGCGTCCGTCGGCGTTGGCTGCGGCGGCTGCGCGCGCGTCGCCGGCGCCGGCGATGGCGTTGGCAGTGAGCGGGCGTTCGTCGTGCGCAAGCTTGAGCCGCAGCGCCTGCGCGCCGGCCCAGAGCGGCGAGGCGCTGTCCAGAAGCTCGTCCTTGCGCAGCGGTCCACCGGGGCCGTGGTGCTGTGTAGCGGTCGTGGCGTTGTGCGCTTCCGGTCCCGGCGGTGTGTTGAGATACTCCTCACCGACGATGTCCCGGTCCTGGGCTCCGGCGCTGCCGGGCAGGGGGAATGCTGCGAGGCACATGGCGAGGAGCAGTTGCGCGCCGATTCGCTTGCCGCTGCGGTCATGCCGTTCGTCCTTGTTGTCGATGGGGCGCATCAGACCGGGCTCCGCTTCAGACGGCTCCGGGAAGGGCTTCGACCGGCGGCGTCGGCCGCGCGGCGATGGCCTCGCGCAGGGCCTCGGGCGTTGGCGTGGCCGCGCCGACCTGGGCCACGACGATGCCGGCGGCGTGGTTGGCGAGGACGGCCGCCTGCAGCAGGTCCGCGCCTGCGGCCATGGACAGTGCCAGTGTGGCGATGACGGTGTCGCCGGCGCCGGTGACGTCGAAGACCTTGCGGGCGAAGGTCGGGATGCGCACGCCGGATTCGGCCGTGGGGAAAAGGGCCATGCCCTTTGCACCGAGCGTGATCAGCAGGCTTTTGCAGCCCAGGCGTTTGAACAGCGCGCGGCCGACCCTGGCCGGGCCTTCCTCGCCGCGGCAGGGGATGCCTGCGCCCTCGGCGGCTTCGTTGGTGTTTGGGGTCAGGATGTCCACGCCGTGGTACAGGTTGTAGTTCATGGGCTTGGGGTCCACGAGGATCTTCACGCGATCGCCGCGATTCTGCCTGATCGCCTTGAGCGCGACCATGACGCTCGGGTTGATCACGCCTTTGCCGTAGTCGGAAACGATAATGATGTCATGGTGTTGCCCTTCCTGAGCGAGCAACTCCAGCAGCTTTCCAACCACGGACTGCCCAAGCTCGCCGGTGTGTTCGCGATCCACCCTGACGATCTGCTGGTTTTGGGCGATGAGCCGCGTCTTGCGCGTCGTGCGGCGGCGATCATCGTGAACCAGCGCGGTGTTGACGCTGGCGCGCTGGAGCATTTCGGTGAGCATGTCGCCGTCGGCGTCATCCCCCGTCACGCCGATCATCGTCGCCTCACCGCCGAGCGCCACGATGTTGCGCGCGACGTTTCCCGCGCCGCCGAGGAGAAATTGCTCGTCGGTCACCGCAACCACGGGCACCGGCGCTTCCGGTGATATGCGCGTGACCGTCCCGAACGTGTAGTGGTCGAGCATCACGTCACCGACGATCATCACGCGCTTTCCGCGCAACTGATCAATCAGCGGGAGAAGTTCAGGCATGATCATGCGGCCTCCATTGCGGCCGTGCGTTCACTCTGCGAGTTCATTTTGCCTTGGTAATCCGAGATGTTTTGCATGATGATAATCTGGTGATTGTCGTGGCTAGGCCTCGGCGTAGCCGAGCTTTTCCGCGATGTCGCGCAGTTGGTCCGCGCTGCCGAAATGCAGCGCCACGACGCCTTTCTCCTGGCTGCCGCTGATCTTCACCGGCACGCCGAGACATTGCGTCAGCCCTTGCTGCACAGCGACGAGCGCTTCATCGGTCTGTCGCGCCGCGCGACCGCCGCGCACGACCTTGCCGCGCGGCTTGGCGCTGCCATAGAGTTCCTCAGACAGGGCCAGCCGGCCGTTCTCCTTGTAGAAGCTGGCCTCGGCTTCAGCCTGGCGCACGGACAGATTGTATTCCTTGATGCGCTGGTACAAGGCCAGTCCGGCGTCGTCGTCCACGGCCATAATCGCGCGACCGTGACCAGCCGTGAGGATTCCGGTCTGGATGTCGGCCTGGATCACTTCCGGCAGGTTGAGCAGACGCAGGGAGTTGGCCAGTGCGGATCGGCTCTTGCCGACCTGCTTGGCCAGCTCCTCCTGGTTGAGACCGAAGTCCTTCAGCAACTGCTGGAAGCCGCGCGCCTCTTCAATGGCGTTCAGGTCCGCGCGCTGGAGATTCTCGATGAGCGCGATGGCCAGGGTCTCCATGTCCGTCAGGGCCCGCACAAGCGCCGGGATTTCCTTGAGCCCGGCCATCTTGGACGCGCGCATGCGCCGTTCGCCGGCCACAAGCTCGTAAGCTGCACCGTCGCCGTCCAGGGGGCGCACGAGAATCGGCTGCAGCACGCCCTGACTCTTGATGGATGCGGCCAGGTCCTCAAGGGCCTGCGGGTCGAACTCCTTGCGCGGCTGGTGCGGATTGGGCGTGATGGACGCAATGGGCAGGAGCTTGACCTCCGCCGAGTTCACCGAATCCGGGCGTATGCTGCCCAACAGCGCGTCGAGTCCGCGTCCCAGACCACGTTGACCGAGAGCCATGTGTTTGCCTCCAGTGCTCAGATGCTGAACGTCCGGCCTTGCCAGACCGCTTGCCCCGTCATATACGGAGCACACAGTCCACGCCAAGGAGAGATCATGACCGGTTTGCCGCTCCCTGACTTTCAGGAAATCTTTGACGCCAACGGTACGCCGCTGGGCGCTCTTCTCGGACCCGAAGCCTGGGCCCTGGTTCGTGAGATCGTGCTGGCGCGCTTCGCTCCTGCTCCCGCGCCTGCGGAGCTTCCGGAGGAACCACTCCCCGACTGGCGCGAGCTGGTGCAGTTCTGGGACTTCAAGTACCCCGTCGACCTCGATGTCGCCTGCCCGATTTGTGGCAGCGCAACCGCCGACTGGGAGCATGACGAACCGCGCAAATTCCTGCTCACCGCCGCCAATCTCGGCGGTCTCGTCTCCTTCCGTTGCCTGCGCTGCCAGGCGAAGGTCATCAAGCGCCATTTCAAGGACGTCATCAAGGTCGAAGCCCGTCCTTTCCAGCCGGAAAAGTCCGCACGCAATCTGGGCCGCTCGGAGCGCTAGTCCCGTACGCGGCTCTTGGCCACTTCCTGCGCCAGGGCCATGTACGCCTCGGCGCCGCTGGAGCGGATGTCGTAGGTGATGACCGGCTTGCCGAAGCTCGGGGCCTCGGAGAGCCGCACGTTGCGCGGGATGATGACCTCGAACAGGTGCTGGGGCAGGGCCTTGCGCACCTCGTTCTTGACCTGCCACGAAAGCTTGTTGCGCTGGTCGTACATGGTCAGCACGACGCCGAGCACCTTGAGTTCCGGGTTCAGGCGCTTCTTCACCAGCTCATAGGTCATGAGCAGCTGGGACAGGCCCTCCAGCGCGTAATACTCACATTGCAGGGGCACGAGCAGTTCACGGGCGGCGCACAGGGCGTTCACCGTGAGGATGCCGAGCGAGGGGGGGCAATCGATGAGGATGTAGTCGTACTCGTCGTCGAGGCTGGCGAGCAGGTCGCGGATGTAATACTCGCGGCCGAGCTTGTCGGCCAGCTCGATTTCCGCGCCGACGAGGTCCTGCGTCCCGGGCAGGAGTGCGAGATACGGGATGGCGGTCTGGACAACCGCCTTCTTCACGTTTTCCGGTTCGAAGAGGACGGAGTAGATGTTCTGGCGGTCGTCGCCCGGGTAGAAACCGAGCCCGCTTGACGCGTTTCCCTGCGGGTCGCAGTCCACCAGGAGCACCTTTTTTTCCATGACCGCCAGGGAAGCACCGAGATTCACGGCGGTGGTGGTCTTGCCCACGCCGCCCTTCTGGTTGGCGATGACGATTCTGCGTGCCACGTGTCCTCCGAGTGGGGGTATCAGAAAAGTTTCACGTGAAACACGTCCCGAAAGATTGTGTTTCACGTGAAACAGAAATCGTTCGATGCTTGAGACTAGATCCCGCGCGCGGGAAAATCAAGCGTCGAAAGCCGAGCGGAATGGTTTTGTCAGACTTTGAAGTATTCGCGGTACCACTGCACGAAGCGCGTAATGCCAGCCTCGATGCTCGTACCGGGTTTGAAATCGACGTCGCGTACGAGGTCGTCCACGTCGGCCTCCGTGGCCGGGACGTCGCCCAGCTGCATGGGCAAAAGCTCCTTGACGGCCTTTTTGCCCAGGCATTCTTCAAGAACTTCGATGTAACGGGAAAGCTCAACAACGTTGTTGTTGCCGATGTTGTACAGGCGGTATGGCGCGGGACTCGTGGCCGGATCGGGCGTGGCGCCGCTCCAGGCAGGATTGGGTTCGGCCGTGTGCTGCACCACGCGCACGACGCCTTCGACGATGTCGTCGACATAGGTGAAGTCGCGGCGCATCTTGCCGTGGTTGAAGACCTTGATGGGCTCGCCGGCGAGGATGGCCTTGGTGAACAGGAACAGCGCCATGTCCGGCCGACCCCAGGGGCCGTAGACCGTGAAGAAGCGCAGGCCGGTGGTGGGCAGACCGTACAGGTGGCTGTACGTGTGGGCCATGAGCTCGTTGGCCTTCTTGCTCGCGGCGTACAGGCTGATGGGGTGGTCGACGTTGTCGTGGACGCTGAAGGGCAGGGTCGTGTTCAGCCCGTACACGGAGCTTGACGAGGCGTAGGTCAGGTGCCGCACCTTGTTGTGGCGGCAACCTTCCAGAATGTTCAGAAATCCGACGATGTTCGAGTCCACATAGGCGCGCGGGTTCTGGATGCTGTACCGGACGCCGGCCTGGGCCGCGAGATTCACCACGTGCGTGAAGCCCTGTTCGGCGAAGAGCCGCGCCATGCCGTCCGTGTCGGCCAGGTCGAGGCGCACGAAGGTGAACCGCGGCTCGGGAGTCAGCTGCGCCAGACGCGCGTGCTTGATCTCGACCGAGTAGTAGTCGTTGATGTTGTCCAGGCCGACGACCTCGTGGCCAAGGGCGAGCAGCTTGCGGGAAAGGTGGAATCCGATGAAGCCGGCGGCTCCCGTGACGAGTACCTTCATGGGGCGGTTCCTTTGCTGGTGGTGATGGGACGTCGAGTGCGCAGATGTACCCGCGCGATGACGTAAAGGCAAGCCTAGGGAAAGACGAGGGACTTCAGTCCCGACAGTTTGCGCTGGAACTCGTGCGGCAGGAGGCCGGACAACTCCTCGGGAGCGGGCAGGGCGTGCACCGCAACCGACGGCTTGGCCTCATCCTGTGGAAACAGCGTGCGGCACAGCTCCAAAGACCGTCCGCCAAAGGCCGCAATATGCGCGATGTCGAAATGGGCCACGCCCTGGGCGAAGACGTCGCCGGCGTTGCAGCCGCCGATGTCCCTGTCCGCGCAGACGGGCCAGAACAACGTCGTGCCCGGCGGCCAGGCGAGATAAGCCAGCACCGAATGGAAAACCTTGCGCCGGGCCTGGTCCGCCTGTCCGGTCATGTCCGCGTAAAGAGCGTCGTAGGTGATGATCACCCGCGGACGGCTGCGCGCGCGCCGCGCCAGTCCGGCCCAAGGTTCAGGCCAGTCGGCGTCGGCATGCGGCCGTTCGGGCGCGGCCTCGGAAGGGGCGGGCGCGGGTGACGCAGACGGCAGCGGCAGACCGTCCGGAAGATAGAGCAGCTCGACGCCGGCCAGCGCCCAGGGACGCAGCGGCTCCGGCAGGTCTACAGCAGCCGCAAGAGATCCCAGACGCGCCATGCGACCTCGGTCTTGGGCAACTCGGGCCACTGCTCGCAGCGTCCCTTGCCGTCCAAGACGGTGACGGTGTTGGTGTCGGCGTCAAAGCCGCTGCCGGGAACTCCCACGCGATTGGCGACCATGATGTCCAGGTGCTTTTCGGCGAACTTTAGCCGCGCCTGCTCCACGAGGTCGTGCGTTTCGGCGGCGAAGCCGATGAGCCGCTGCTCCGGCCGCTTGACCGCGCCGAGGCTGCGCAGGATGTCCGGATTGGCTTCGAGCTGAATCGACAGGGGACCGTCCGGCAGGTCGCGCTTCTTGAGCTTGCGAGCGGTTCCGCTCACGGCCGGAATGGGGCGGAAGTCGCTCACCGCGGCCGTACAGCAGCCGACATCGGCCTGCTTCCACAAGGCCGTGGCCGCGTCGTACATCTCGCGCGCCGTGGTCACGCGCGTGACCTCGACATCGGGCGGGAACTCATACGCGGTAGGTCCGGCGACGACCTGGACCTTGGCGCCGCGCAGCCAAGCCGCCATGGTCATGGCCGCGCCCATGCGTCCGCTGGAGGGATTGCTCAGGAAACGCACGGCGTCCCAGGGCTCACGCGTGGGGCCCAGGGTCACGAGGATTGTGCGCCCGGCAAGGTCCTTGGGCGACAAGGCGCGCAACACCTCGGCGAAAATCAGCTCCACCGGGGCGAGGCGGCCCTTGCCCGTGTCGCCGCAAGCCACAGGTCCGGCCGCAGGGCCGACGCCCGTCGCGCCGCGTTTTTGGAGGAGGGTCCAATTGGACTGCGTGGCGGGTGCGGCCCACATGGCCGGGTTCATGGCGGGGGCGAGGATGAGCGGGCCGCGGAAGGCCAGGGCCTGCGCCGAAAGCATGTCGTCCGCCAAGCCATGCGCAACCTTGGCCAGGATGTTGGCCGTGGCCGGCGCGATGCACATGGCCTCGGCCGTGCGGCCGGGCGTGAGGTGCCCAAAGGGATCGGCCGCCGGCGCAGCGTCGAACATGCCCGTGTAGACGGTGGAAGCGCCCAGCGCACGGTAGCTTTCCGCGCCGACGAAGCGCTGCGCCGCAGCGGTCAGGGTCACGCTGACGCTGATCTGGGCATCGACGAGGAGGCGGAGCAACTCCAAACTCTTGTACGCGGCGATGCTTCCGGTGACGCCGAGATGCGCGCGGCGGCCAAGGAAGCAGGGGAAACGCAACTGCATGGCGTTCAATTGATGTCCTGCTCCGTGAAGCTGCCGCGCGAGGAAGCGGCGGGGGCGGGCTTGGCCACGGCCGTGCCGGGGCGCAAGCTGGAGCGTGAGGGCGCAGGCGCGCCGGACTTGTATTCCAGGGCGAACACGGTGGCCTTGGCCTTGAAGCCGTCGCTGAGTTCGATGATGGCGGCCTTGTTGGACTTTTCGAAGATCAGGATGCTCTTCTTGGAGCGTACGGTGGAGACCTTGCGCCAGCCGTCCTTGACCATGTTGTTCAGAAAGAAATTAATCAGGTCGTCAAAGACGACGCGGCCCTGGAAGTTCTGAATGCCGGCCTTGAACTGCTGTGTCTCGAAGGAGAAGTCCTCGTCCGGCGTATGTTCCATGCCGTTGGGCACGAGAATGTCATCGAACAGATAGTAGTAGTTGGGGTTGTCGTAGGTCTCGGCCTGCGCGCCGGAACCCGCGGGAGCGGTGTCCGTCGTGGCGCGTCCGGAGACGCCCGAACAGGCGGAAAGCAGTGCGGCGAGGGCGAAACAAAGAAAGACATGACGGAACGTCGGTTTCATGGCGCTGCTCCTTCGGGTTGGGCTCAGATGCGTGGACGAACGCATACGAACTCCAGCCGCATATACATGAATTGCGACCGGACCACAATGCGGCGCGCACCGGCCGCCAGGGGGCTCACCCCGGCAGGCCGCCCATGCGCTTGATCAGCGATTCGAGGCGCTCGCGGTCCTCGCGCAGGCGGCGGATCTCCACCTCCTGTGCGGACACCCGGGCCTTGAGGTCGGCGTTGTCGCTGGTAAGGGTGAGGGAGATCTCCTCAACGACGGCGAGCTTGGGCTCCATGTCGCGGATGCGGGCGGAAAGCTTGTCGATGAGCGCCGCCGTGTCGGCCTGATCACGCCGGGCCAGGCGCTTGAGGTTGCGCGCCAAAAGCACGAACCCGCTCTTGAGCTTCTCGATGTCCGACTGGTGCGCGTCCAGGCTGGTCTTCTGTTCGGCCAGTTTCTCCAAGGCCTCGGAAAAACGCGAAATGGACGAATTGAGCGCCTCGGACAGGGCGTCGGACAAAACCTCGGCCAAGTGCGACGGAAGCTCGTCGGGCACGGCGGGCAGCGGAATCGGATCGCTGGCCGGACCGACCTCGATGGTGCGGGGGAATTCGCGGCGCAAGATGTCCTCGATTTCGGCGGTGATGCGGCCCTGGGAGTACAGCTCGCTGATGCGCTGGAACACGGCGACGGCCGGCTCGGGATAGCGCGTCATGCGCCCGACGCGGCGGCCGGAAAGAAAGTCCTTGAACAACGCGGCATAGCGCCGCGCCGTGGGGGCCGGGATGCCGGTGCGCTTGGCGATGTCGCTCAGGGCCATGGGTTCCATGACCCCTGCTTAGCAGGATCAGGCTGAAGATCAAGGGAAAACTAGCGTCCCGCGCCGATCGCCGGACGATTCATCAGATCGCCATCAGCCGATTATTGCCCCGGCCGCGATGCGCCAGCGGACGACAGTTGCGCTCAAGGCAGGAATGCGTAGGATGCGCGCCCATGCCGAAACACGACATCCCGGAAGAATTCCGTCTCGCCAGTTATGTCTACGAACTACCGCCGGAGCGCATCGCGCGGCGGCCGGCCGAGGTGCGCGACGCCTCGCGGCTGATGGTCCTGGACCGCGCGGCCGGCGCGCACAGCCCGGCGATGTTCCGCGACCTGCCGGAGCTGCTGGCCGCAAAATTCCCGCAGGGCGGTCTGCTCGTGGCCAACAACTCCAAGGTCTATCCGGCCCGGGTGTTCGGCCGACGCGCCACGGGTGGACGCATCGAACTGCTGCTGCTCACGCCGCTGCCGCTGCTTCACGTGGAACAACTGCCCGACGGGGGCAGCGCGGCCGAGGCGGAGGGCCTCGTGCGCACGGCCAAGCGCATGAAGGACGGCGAAACCGGGGAGTTCGGAGCGGACCTGCGCGTGACGCTGCTGGAGCGCGGCGAATACGGCCGCTGCCGGGTGCGCCTGCAATGGCGTGGCGATATCGAAAACATACTGAATGAAATCGGTCACATGCCCTTGCCGCCATACCTGGAGCGGCCGGACGAGGCCGCGGACCGCGAGCGCTACCAGACGACCTACGCCGACGCCAGCCGGGCGGGGTCCGTGGCCGCGCCCACGGCCGGTCTGCACTTCACGCCGGAATTGCGCGAACGGCTCCGAGCCAAGGGCTTCGACTGGGCCACGGTGACGCTCTACGTGGGCTACGGCACCTTCAGCCCGGTGCGCGAGGCGGACATCCGCAAGCACAAGATGCACGCCGAGCACGTGGAGATCCCGGAGGAAACGGCGGCGGACATCCGCGCGGCCAAGGCCGCGGGCCGCCCGGTCATCGCCGTGGGCACCACCAGCGCGCGCAGCCTGGAGGGCGCGTTCGCGTTGCAGGGCGAGGTCGCGGCGTTCAACGGCGAGACAAGCATCTACATCCTGCCGGGTTACGCGTTCCGCGTCCTGGACGGGCTCATCACCAATTTCCATTTGCCAGAATCGAGTCTCCTGATTATGGTCTCGGCCCTAGCGGGCCGTGGGCAAATCATGGCCGCGTATGCGTCGGCGCTGGCGGAGGGATTCCGGTTCTTCTCCTATGGCGACGCCATGCTCATTGTCTGAACGCCCGCACGGGGCGAAGGCCGCGGCGCACCGTTCGCGGCGAGGGAGTGGAGGAATGTCCCGCATCACAGTGAACGAGGAACGCTGCAAAGGATGCCTGCTCTGCACCACGGTCTGCCCCGCGCAGATCATCGTGCAGTCCGCACGCATCAATCAGCACGGCTACAAGGTCGCCGAGGTCCCCGCCGACAAGCAGGCCTCGTGCACGGGCTGCGCTTCCTGCGCCACCATCTGCCCGGACGTGGCCATCCAGGTCTGGCGCAGCAAAAAGCCCAAGTCCGCGAAAAAGACCGCGGCGTAGGGAGGCGACATGGCAGGCAAGGACCGTTTGTTCGTCAAGGGCAACGAGGCCGTGGCGCTGGGCGCTCTCGCGGCCGGCTGCAAGTGCTTCTTCGGCTATCCCATCACCCCGCAGAACGACATTCCGGAATTCATGTCCAAGGCCCTCGTCGAGGCCGGCGGCGCGTTCGTCCAGGCCGAAAGCGAGGTCGCGGCGTCGAACATGCTGCTGGGCGCCGGCGCGGCCGGCGTGCGCGCCATGACCAGCTCTTCCTCGCCGGGCCTGAGCCTCAAGCAGGAGGCCATCAGCTACATGGCCGGCAGCGAGATTCCCGCGGTCATCGTGAACATGAGCCGCGGCGGCCCGGGCCTGGGCGACATCGGCCCCAGCCAGGGCGACTATTTCCAGTCCACCCGAGGCGGCGGCCACGGCGACTACCGCCTGTTCGTCCTCGCGCCCTCCGGCGCGCAGGAGGCCTACGACATGACCTACGAGGCCTTCGACTTGGCCTTCGCCTTCCGCAACCCCGTGCTCATCCTGGGCGACGCCATCGTCGGCCAGATGAAGGAGCCCATCACCCCGCGCCCGCCGCGCAAGGACGACCCCGCCGAGGGCCTCGACTGGCGGCTGGAGGGTTTCGAGAAGGGCAGCCGCAAGAACCGGATCATCAAGTCGCTGTTCCTGAACGACGGCGAGCTGGCCGGCCAGAACAAGCACCTCCAGGCCAAGTACGAAACCTGGAAAAAGCTCGTGCGCGCGGAGTCCTTCGACACCGACGACGCGGAGCTGGTGGTGGTGGCCTTCGGCTCCATCGGCCGCATCGCCAAGAACGCCGTGCGCAACCTGCGCGCCAAGGGCAAGAAGGTCGGCCTGTTCCGGCCCAAGACGCTCTACCCCTTCCCTGCGGCGCAGCTGGAAAGGCTGGCCAAGGCCGGCAAGCGCTTCCTGACCATTGAGCACAACCTGGGCCAGATGGTCGAGGACGTGCGTCTGTCCGTGCGCAAGCACGGCGACTCCGACCTGTTCTGCGTCTACCCCGGCAACATGCCGAGCCCCGACGACTTCGAAGCGCCGATCCTCAAGGCGCTGGGGAGGAAATGATGTCCAACGCCGCAAAAAACATGAGCGCGGATGAGGAACTGGTCTTCTCCCGGCCGGATTCGCTCATCGACCGCGCCACGCACTACTGCCCCGGCTGCCACCACGGCGTGGCCCACCGCATGGTGGCCGAACTGCTGGACGAGATGGACCTGGCCCGGAACACCCTGGCCGTGAGCTCCATCGGCTGCTCGGTGTTCCTGTACAACTACGTGGACGTGGACACCGTCGAGGCCCCGCACGGCCGCGCCCCGGCCGTGGCCACCGGCGTCAAGCGCGGCCGCCCGGACAAGTTCGTCTTCGCCTACCAGGGCGACGGCGACCTGGCGTCCATCGGCATGGCCGAAATCATCCACGCGGCCAACCGCGGCGAGCGCATCAGCATCGTCTTCGTCAACAACACCGTGTACGGCATGACCGGCGGCCAGATGGCCCCGACCACGCTCATCGGCCAGAAGACCACCACCTGCCCCGGCGGCCGCTGCAAGGATCGCGAGGGCGCGCCCATCCGCATGGCCGAGCTGCTCAGCGGGCTGGGCGGCGTGGCCTTCAGCGCGCGCGGCTCCCTGGACAGCGTGAAGAACATCCGGCAGGCCAAGAAATACATGCGCCAGGCCTTCGAGGTCCAGACCAAGGGCCTGGGCTTCGGCTTCGTGGAGCTGCTCTCCGCCTGCCCCACCAACTGGCACATGAACCCGCTCGCGGCCAATGCGCGCATCGCGGCGGAGATGATCCCCTACTTCCCGCTGGGGGTGTACAAGGACGTTGCGGCCGACGGGACGTGCGGGTCGCTGGCGGGAGGCGAGAAATGAAGCGCTCCATCGACGTGATCATGGCCGGCTTCGGCGGCCAGGGCGTGCTGCTCATCGGCAACCTGCTGGCCTACGCCGGCATGCGCGAAAAGCTCAACGTGACCTACATCCCCGTCTACGGCGTGGAGATGCGCGGCGGCACGGCCAACTGCACGGTGGTCCTCTCCGAGGACGAGATCGGTTCGCCGATCATCAACCGGCCCAAGAGCCTCATCGCCCTGAACCGTCCCAGCCTGGACAAGTTCCAGGCCCGGCTCCTGGACGGCGGCGTGGAGATCATCAACTCCTCGCTGGTCGACGCGAGCCTGGTGGAGAAGGGTGGCCGCATCACCAGCGTGCTGGTTCCGGCCCAGACCCTGGCCGAAAAGGTCGGCAACGCGCGCGCCGTGAACACGATCATGCTCGGCGCCTATGTCGCCGCCACCGGCATCGTCAAGCTGTCCACCGTGGAGGCGTGCCTGCCGGAGGTCATGGCGGCGAAGATCGTGGCCATCAACGTCACGGCCCTGCGAGCCGGCGCGGAGTACGCGCTGGAGCAGCTCGGCCAGGCCAAAGCGGCCGCGCCGGCCAAAAAGGCCGCCCCCATGGCCCCGGCGAAGTCCGCCGCCAAGCCCGGCGTCAAGAAGGCTGCGGTGAAGAAGCCCGCGGCCAAGAAACCGGCCAAGCCGGCGACGAAGAAAAAATAGCAGTGAACGCAGCGCAATACGGCATCATCGGCTGGCCCCTGGGTCACAGCAAGAGTCCGCTCCTGCACAACTGGGGGCTGAAGGCCGCCGGTCTGCCGGGGACCTACGCCGCCTGGCCCACGGAGCCCAAGAAGCTCAAGGCCTTCGTGGCCGAGGTGCGGGCGCGGCGCATCAAGGGCGTCAGCGTGACCATTCCGCACAAGGTGGCCGTGATCCCGCTGCTGGACGCCATCAGCGACCGGGCCAAGGCTGTGGGCGCGGTGAACACGCTGTTCTGGCGGGACGGCAGGCTCATGGGCGACAACACGGACGTCGCCGGCGTCGCCGCGCCGCTCGAGGCCCATCGGGACCGGCTCGGCCCGGCCCTGGTGCTGGGCGCGGGCGGGGCCGCCCGCGCGGCCTGCGCCGCACTGCGCGGCCTGGGCGTGACGGATTTGTGCGTCAGCGCCCGGCATCTGGCCAAGGCGGAGCAGCTCGCCGCGGATTTCGCGGCCCGCGCCGTGGACTGGGACGGCCGCGCCCAAAGCGCCTGGGGGCTCGTGCTCAACGCCACGCCGCTGGGCCTCCAGGGCGAAAACGAGGCCCTTTCGCCCTGGCCGGACGACGCCGGCAACATGGCCCTGGCCTTCGACCTCGTGTACAATCCCGTGCGCACGCGCTTCCTGGCGCAGGCCGAGGCCTTCGGCGCGACCATCATCTCCGGGCTGTCCATGTTCCTGCAGCAGGGGCTGGCTCAGTTCGAGATCTGGACCGGCAAGAGGCTGGACGAACAGCGCGCGCGCCAGCTCCTCCTGGCCGATCTGCTCATGACCGGCGGCTGAGCGCCGCGCGTTTGGCGAACGAAAGCAAAGGGGCGGCCTTGGCCGCCCCTTTTTTGTCATCACCGCGTGGCGCGGCTCAGGCTTCCTCGATGGCCAGCCGGCCGGCCAAAGCCTGGATGTCGTCCAGGTATTCGCGGCTCCTGTCGAGGTAGAAGGCCAGGGCGCGGGAGAAGTTCTTGCCCACCAGGCCGTCCAGGAAGAGCTGGCTGATCTCGCGCTCGCGCAGGAGCACGTACTGCGACAGCAGGAAGACCTTGCGCTCCTCCACGCTCATCTCCCGCAGATAGTCCTCCAGAACGCCCCTGGCGCGCGGCTGGTACATCCAGAAGTAGAGCAGATCCAGGGCGTTGACGATGATGATGTTCTCCAGGCCGCGGTGTTCGTAGGTCAGGGTGAGCATGAACTGCTTGGGCGATTCCAGCAGGGCCAGCACGTCCTCCTGCGGAAAGAGCAGCTCCAGCTGCTGGAAGGTGTCGTAGAGCTGGTTCAGCTTGCTGCGATAGTCCCACTGGCGCATGCGCGTGAACTGGGCCGCGTCGGCCCAGCCCTCGATGAGTCCGGCCACGCAGTCGGAGGCCAGCTTGGAGATCACCACCGTCCACGGCGCGACCAGCAGCGCCGCGTTCTCCGGGTCGTGCCCGAGCCCCATGAGCGCCAGGATGATCCCGCTGTTGAACAGCAGGGCCAGCGGGATGTTCAGGATGGAGCGGAACAGGTTGCCAAACACGGCGGCCCGGGGCAGGCCGCGGAAGAGGTTGTGGGCCGCGATGTACAGGCCGTTGGCCAGGGCCACGACCGTGTACACCAACACCGGGGCGTTCTCCGGCGTCAGGCCGCAGAGGTGCCCGAGCAGCAGGGTGGTGACGACCACCTCCAGGAGCGGCACGGAGATGCCCGAGTACATGAGCGAATCCGCAACGCGGTTCCAGCTCACGAGGTCCTCCCAGCGCAACAGCGAGGACCGGCCGATGCCGCCGGAGCCCAGGACCATCTGGATGATGTTGCGCACGCCGGTGATGCCGAACCAGATGAACGCGCCCAGCCAGCAGAGCACCCACCAGTCCTTGGTCAGGGCGAAGGTCAGCGCCGCCGGCACGAACCCGGCCAGCAGCTTGAGCGCGATCTTGATGTTCGTGTTCAGGTAGCGCGGGTGGGGTATGCGCGAGTTCTCCTTGCGCGCCGTGGGCTCCACGGTGAGCCCGGTCTCCGACGTGTGCTCGCGCTGGATGCCGCCCAAAAGCGACACGTTGCCCGGATGGCCGGGAGTCAGGCGGTAGGACTCGGTGATCCACTCCACGCTGCGCCGCCGGGTCAGGAAGCGCAGACGCGGCACGGCGTCGGCCAGGGCGTGCATCACCCCGCGCTCGGGCTCGTGCTCATCGTCGGGCAGCTCGGTGACGCGCTTGCGGGCCACGCACTGCACGTCCAGGCGCTTGCTCGCGGAGTCGGGCATGAGTTGCAGCATGTGGCGCGAGCGCGAGGGCAGGGTGTCGTCCACGACCATGCCCATGCCGTAGAGGCGGCTGGACTGGCCGGTGGAGTCCGTGCCGATGGTCGAGGCCAGGGGCGAATTCCGGTAATAGCCGCGCAGGGTGGAGATGTCGAAAAGGATTTCCTCCAGCTTGTCGCAGACGCCCTTGGAGGAGACGGACTCGATGATCTCGCGGATGAGCTTCTTGAGCTTGATCACGTTGGAGGTGTTCAGGGCGTCCTGCAGGGCGTTGATGCGCACGCGGTCGATTTCGCGACCCAGGGCGCGGTCCTTCATGTTCACGATCTCCAGGTGCGTAATGGCGCCCTGGCAGTCGTAAAGGATTTCCAGCACCTCCTCGGCCCGCATCCCGCCCAGGCTGAGCGTGATGCGGCTGGCGGCGTGGATGTCCAGCAGCCGGCGGCAGAGGTCGTGGGGCGAAAGGCGGAGCATGGCCGGGGCGTCCGGCGCGTCGCTGGGGATGTCCGGATTGACCAGGCCGGGGTTGCGGGCGGCCTTGAGGTAGCGGTCGATGATCTCGTCGGTGTCGAGCTTGGCCAGCCGCGAGATCTGCGTCCGGATTTCGTCCCGCTCCTGCGGCGCGGCGGACTGCATTTCGTGGCGCAAAAACAGCGTCTGCGCCTGCATGATCGGCAGCAGCCGGTCGTGGATGAACTTGCCCAGGTGCAGCAGCGAGGCCTGGCCCGCGCCCACGAAGCGACGGAACTCGTCCTCCGAGAGCGGCGGCAGGTCCAGACCCAGTTCGCGGTGCAGGGTCTGCCGGTGGGTGGAGTTGAAGACCGCAAAGGCCTGGCGCACGTAGTTCTCGTGGAACAGGGAGACCTCGCGCGATTCGTCCATGAACCGCGCCGTTTCCGGCTGCGCCAAAAAGTCGAGGAACTCCGATGGGGTGGCGAAACCGCCGGGAATCCAGATGACCTTCAGGAACCGTCCGCGGAAGCGCGGCGAAAATTCGATGCCGATGCGCACCTTGAGCTCCATGATCCGCGCCGCCTCAAGAAGCTCCGCCGCCGCCTCCCGTTGGACATGGTTGTAGTAGACCACGGTGAGGCTCTTGATGCCCTTGATCCAGGCGTCGAGCACGAGGTGCGTGGCGCTCTTCCGGCCCTTGGTGTTGGCGTCGTGCACATGGTCGTCAAAGGCGATCTGGCTCTGGTCCTCGGGCATTTCCAGCAGGTGGTATTCCGCAAGATGCCTGCGGATCACCCGGGGCTTGCCGGAGGACGCCTCGCGGAAGTCGTGGGCGTACTTGAGCTGCGTAAGGGGATCGCCGTAGGCGCGGATCATGTCCTTCATGAGCTGCACCAGCACGCGGGCCGTGTTGCGGCGCATGCCGGTCTGCGCGGCGTTGAGCACCTCGGCGTGCAGCGAACGCAGCGCCGTCAGGCGGTCCTCGGCCTTGCCCGTCTCCAGGGAGCCCAGGAGGTGCACGACGGCGTAGGCGATGCGCAGGCCCTTGCTGGCCGCCATCTCCTTGATGCCGTGCGGGTGCATGTACGGTTCGAGCAGGCGCTTGTGGCTGGGCGCATCCTCGCGCTCGATGACGTCGCAGACGATGCGCAGCAGGTCATAGTCCCTGCGGTCGAAAAAAAGGCGCCACGGGCGCAGTTGCTCGAAACCGTGCGCCGCGCTCCCGTATGAGGACGGGCTGTTGTCCATGAATGCCCCTTCGCGCATGAAAAACCGCCACCACACCAGCGTGAGGGATTTCACAATCAACAGCCGGCGTCGAAAAGTCAAGATCTGGAGCCGATCCGCGGGAGAGTGTGCGTAGTTTGCGCGTATCGGCGCGGCGGGAAGCGCGTGAATGTGGTGGTTGGGGTTCATGCTCCGCACGTCAGGGGGCTTCCCCCAGTATCGAGCGCCCGGAACTGGGCGCCCGACAAGCGGCAGACGCAAGCCTCATTGCAGCGGACCCTATTCCCCCCCCTGAAAGGGGGCGCCAGGGGGCTCCGGGGGAGCGCGCAGCGCCCCCGGCCGCCGGAGGCATAAGAATCGCCACGGCGTAGTGGCGCGTATT
>Ga0268357_100122_pt1 | contig 138799 bp, 126 predicted proteins | sample BioMet10_FD_192466 | JGI IMG/M metagenome (GOLD analysis project Ga0268357, IMG submission 192466) | Sewage microbial communities from Oakland, California, United States - Biofuel 10 (Illumina Assembly) | ecosystem: Engineered > Wastewater > Sewage > Unclassified | place: USA: California...
TGAGCAAATTCATTTTTACTCGAATTTCCATTTACATACTGCTTTAGTAACGTGAGAATCTCTTCTTCTGTATGCTTTCTCATTCTTTCTTGTTGAATAAACTGTCAACTTATTTAGTACACTACACTTCACGACAAAAGGCATTTTAATGCCGACCGAATCTTCTGAAATATACGGCGTCACCGTAGATATATAGTTTAATCTATTGATATGTATAATAATAGCATGATTTTACAGCTAAATTAGTATGTGATGTTGACAATTTTAGCGTCACCGAGCTTATGGATTAAGAATAATAAGCACGAACCATTTCATTCCATACCAAAGAGAATGGCCTTTCCTTTGCAGAAAAGAGGCTACTTACTACAAAAAAGCGAAGACCGGCTGTAACCGGGCAAAACTTTTAAGCGAAATTGAAGATTCTCCGCGCGGTTTACATTATCTTTGCAATAAATTTGAAAATAGATTTTAGAACAGATATGAAACATTACGGATTTGCATGTATGCTTTCTTTTCTGCTTATGGGCAATATGTTTGCTCAGAACGGAAACAAGCCTATAAATTTGAAAGAAATTACCGACGGACAGTTCCGTCAGGTTACAGCTATCGGCGAGATGCGCTCGTTGCCTGATGGCGAACATTATACGGCAATGAACAAAGAACGGACGATGATTATCAAATATGCTTATCGCACCGGACATGCCGTCGACACACTGTTTAACACGAAAACGGCTCGCGAATGCCCTTTCAAGGATTTCGACGACTACACGATCAGTAGCAACGGACATCATATATTGATCTCACGAGAGACGGAGCATATCTACCGACGCTCAAGCAAAGCGTATGTCTACGACTACGACGTGAGACGAAACTACGTCAAACCGATCAGCGATTCTAAAGAGAAAGTGATGATACCGACGCTGTCGCCCGACGGACGTATGTGCGCATATGTATTGAACAATAATATCTGGATAAGGAAATTCGATTACGATACGGAGATTCAAATCACCAAAGATGGAGAAGCAAACAAGATTCTCAATGGGATCACCGACTGGGTGTATGAAGAAGAGTTCGCTGTGACAAATCTTATGGCCTGGGCTCCGGGAAGCGACTGTCTTGCTTTCGTCAGATTCGACGAGACCGACGTTCCCGAGTATTCAATGCAGACGTATGGAGAAGGACTCTATCCGACAATCTATAAATACAAGTATCCGAAAGCAGGCGAAAATAATTCGAAGATCACGCTCTTGTCGTACGACCTGTTGACTAAAGATACTAAAACGCTGAAAGTGCCGCTGAACGAGGAATATTATATTCCACGAATAGATTTCACCCATAACACCGACCAACTGGCGGTTATGACCCTGAACCGCGAACAGAACCGCTTCAATATGTACTACGTTAATGCCAAAAGCGGCGTGTTCAAACTTGTACTGAAAGAAGAAAACAAAGCGTATATCGATTCGGACTGGCTGACGTCAATCCATTTCTACAACGACTGCTTCAGCTACGTAAGCGAACAGGATGGCTACGCGCATATCTATCTCTACTCGCCAACAGGCGTGATGCTGAGGCAGGTAACGAAAGGTAATTGGGATGTGACAAAGTTTCTGGGCTATGACGAACTGACAAAAACGACATACTATGAGTCGGCCGAAGAGAGTCCGCTGCGAAGAACCGTATACAAGATTGACGCCAAAGGAGTAAAAACGAAAATTTCAAATGAGGAGGGAACAAACAGTGCTACCTTTAGCAGCAACTTCGCATACTACGTGAACAGCTATCAGAATGCTAACACGCCGGTGACAATCACCGTCAGAGAGGCGAAGAAAAACATGGTGTTGCGTACTCTGGTAGATAATGCAGCCCTCAAAAACAAGCTGGCGGGCTATTCGTTCACAAAAAAAGAGTTTTTTAAGGTGCATACAGCTTCAGACTATGAATTGAATGCCTGGATGGTTAAACCGGCCAACTTCGACGAATCGAAGAAATATCCGGTACTGATGATTCAATATAGCGGACCGAACTCACAACAAGTGCTGGACAGCTACGGATTCGATTGGGAACATTACCTCGCAGCCAAAGGAATATTGGTGGTATGCGTTGATGGACGTGCAACAGGCGCAAGGGGCGAAGCTTTCCGCAAATGCGACTACTTGAAAATGGGGATTGTCGAATCGCACGATCAGGTCGAAGCGGCACAGGCTCTGGGAAAACTTCCGTATGTCGATAAAAATAGAATTGCAATCTGGGGTTGGAGCTTCGGAGGTTATAATACGCTAATGGCTATGAGTGTAGGAAATGGTACTTTCAAAGCAGGTATCGCTGTTGCACCGCCAACGGACTGGAAATTCTACGACTCGGTATATACCGAACGCTACATGCGTACCCCGAAAGAGAATCCGCAAGGTTATGCCGAGACCTCACCACTGCGACAGGCCGGTAAGCTGCAAGGAAAGCTGCTGATCGTTCATGGAACGGCCGACGACAACGTGCATTTCCAGCAGACGATGGATTATGTGGAAGAACTGGTACAGGCAAACAAACAGTTTGAGATGCAGGTTTACAAAGACCGCAATCACAGCATCTACGGAGGAAACACACGTTTCCATCTCTATACGCGAATGGCTGAATTCCTGTTCAACAACTTATAATCGCGAACAAGAGATGACAGAACACTTGAGAAAACCGGAATGGTTGAAAATAAGACTGGGTGGCAACGAACAGTTCACCCGCACAAAGAGCATCGTCGAACAACATTGTCTACATACGATATGTACCAGCGGCAAATGCCCGAATATGGGCGAATGCTGGAGTCGCGGAACAGCAACCTTTATGATTGCAGGGGATACTTGCACCCGCTCGTGCCGGTTCTGCAACACTCTGACAGGCAAGCCTCTGCCGCTGGATTTGAATGAACCTGCGAACGTAGCCGAAAGCATCCGCCTGATGAAACTCAAACATGCTGTGATTACATCGGTAGACCGCGACGACCTGCCTGATCTGGGTGCACAACACTGGGTGAACACGATCAGAGCCATCAAAGAGAAAAACCCCGATACAACCATCGAAGTTCTTATCCCCGACTTCCAGGGACGACCGGAATTAGTGGACATGGTCGTTGACGCCGCTCCCGAAATCATCTCCCATAATATGGAGACGATAAGAAGACTGACGCCTGAAGTGAGAAGCGCCGCCAAATATGATATCAGCCTTGAAGTGCTTGCGCATATTGCCGGACGGGGCGTTACAGCGAAAACAGGGATCATGGTAGGTTTAGGCGAAACAACAGCCGAAGTGGAAGAACTGATGGATGATGTATTGAAAGCAAAAGTGTCCATTCTTACTATAGGACAATATCTGCAACCAAGCAGAAAGAACATCGAAGTAAAAGAATATGTCACGCCCGAGCAGTTCGAATCGTACAAACAGACGGCACTAAAAAAAGGATTCAGAATGGTAGAAAGCGCTCCATTGGTTCGTTCATCCTATCACGCTGAAAAACATATATGAAGCAAAACATTTCAATCAGCGGATTGTTATGTATAAAAATGAATGAAGAGAAGATATGAATGCAATAAAGAAACATTTCGATAACCAAGCGATTGGGCTGTTACCTTTATTGCTTTTTATGCTGTTGGACAATTTCTTCTCATACTTGTTCTCATTCATCATAGGTGTAGGCTTCTGTTTCGGTAACCTCCTGCTTTTTCACTTTCTTAAGAAAGACAAGATATACCAGTTTCTGCTCTTGCCGGCGTCGGCGACATTGGTATTTTACTCCGTTTTTCTTTGTCTGAGGATTGAACCGGTTTTATATATCTATTCGCCTCTTATCACGGAAGTACTACTTGTCGTTGTCCTTGCCATCATTGGGTTCGCAAGACGCAGCATACTTCTAAAGATCCGCACATCACCTCATCCCAATTATGAACGGACGATGATGCGTACCACAATCAATGAGTTTTTCTTCGTGGCGCAGTTGGTACAAAACGCTTTCACCCTGCACCTGTTTGCCATACTCATATACAATATCCTGCCCATAGAGATGAAAAATCTGCGTTTTGAAAGATTCCTCTATCGCGAACTGGGTATAATCATCGGTCTGAGTATCATACTCTACGAACAGATACGCATTGTCATGATGAGAGGAAGCCTGCGTAAAGAAATGTGGCTTCCGGTACTCAACGAAAAAGGAAAAGTTGTAGGCTGTATTGCACGCTCTGTAAGTCGTTCGTTACCTAAAAAATATTATCATCCGATCGTACGTATCGCTGTCATCTATGACGGAATGCTTTATCTCATCAAACGCAATGGAGATTCCTTTGTATCACCCGGAAAATATGATTATCCCCTGTCGAAATATGTGCTTTTCCATCATGGCATAGAAAATACAGCACGCGAGATGGTGAACTTTATCAACGGCAAAAACCCGTCGACACCACGATTGCTCATCCGCTATACCTTCGAGAACGACAAGGTCAAACATTTGGTGAGCCTCTTTGTCATCAATATACGATCAGAAGAAGAAATGAATGAAATAAAACAATCCAGAGGCAAACTGTGGACAACCAAACAGATCGAAGAAAACTTGAATTCGGGCATATTCAGCGAATATTTTAATGAAGAGTTTGCCTATCTGCAAAACACGGTCTTGCTGGCAGAGAATTACTGCCAACAAAATTGTCAGCCGTCAACGGTGCCCTAATTCAATCACCTCCAAATCTTTAATATCGGCTCCATCAATAACGAACCGCAGCAAGGTGCGGACCTGATGGAATCCGTAACGTCCGGCAGCTCCCGGATTCATATACAGACAACGCAGATTGTGATCAAAACAAACTTTCAAAATATGCGAATGCCCGGCGATGAAAAGATGGGGATGCGAAGTGTATAACTCCGAGCGTATTGCCGGATTATAACGCCCCGGATATCCACCGATATGCGTCATCATCACATTTACTTTCTCTATCGTGAAATGAGCAATTTCAGGATATTGCAAACGAAGTGATTGTCCGTCGACATTTCCGTAAACGGCACGAAACGGTTTGATAGCCGACAAGCGAGCGGCAACATCATCCGAACCGATATCACCGGCATGCCAGATTTCATCGCATTCCTCAAAATATTGGAGATATTTCTCATCCCACCAGGCATGCGTATCCGACAAAAGTCCAATTTTAGTCATAATACTTTTATTATTCGACAAAAGTACCTAATTTTACGCTTCGAAGAAATGTATGCCATGGACAATTCATACAAATATTTCAAACGCGATATTAGTTGGCTCTCGTTTAATTATCGTGTTCTTATGGAAGCGGAAGACGAAACGCTCCCTATATACGGACGTATTAAGTTTTTATCGATATACTCATCAAATCTTGAAGAATTTTATGAGATCCGGGTTGCCGACCACCGTGGCGTGATCATGAAAAAGAATTACACGGAAGAAAGTTCGGCCGAAGCCGAAGCCACTCTGGCAGAAATAACTCAGGAAGTAAACAGGCAGCAACGCGAGTATTACCGCATTTTTTACAAAATGATCCTGCCTGAACTCGAACGACAAAATATCATTCTATATCAGAGTTGTGACCCCGAACCGTTTCATGAAGAATTCGTACGCAACTTCTTCAATGAAGAGGTGTTCCCTTTTCTCGCGCCGGTGATGATTCAGGCCGGAGATATCCGGACATTCATCCGCGACCGGCGTTTGTATCTGGTTATACGGATGGTAAAAAAAAGCAAGAAGATTTTGAAACTCGACTATACGCCTGAATATCACTATGCACTGATGAAAATTCCATTCTCAAAAGTGCCCCGATTTATCGAACTACCCCGACACGATGGAAAGTTCTACATCATGTTCATCGACGATATCATTCGTGCGAACCTGGCAAGCATCTTCCCGGGATATGTCGTGGAGAGTTCTTACAGCATAAAGATCTCGCGCGATGCCGATATCTATATCGACGATGAAAAAGAGGGCAACCTGATCGAGAAACTTCGAAAGAACCTGAAAAAGCGTAAGATCGGCGCGTTAAGCCGTTTCATGTACGACAGTTCAATGCCCGCCGATTTTCTGGCATTCATATGTAATGCGTTCAATATTCAAAAAGATGATCTGGTGCTGGGCGGACGTTACAGCAATCTGCAGGATCTGAGCAAACTGCCTAATCCGCGGGGAAAAGAACTGGAACAGTCGGTTCCTCCTCCAATGCGTATACCGTTTCTGGACGAGATCGGCTCCATGTTCCGCGCCATCAAGAAAAAGGATATTCTGCTTCATTTTCCTTACCAATCGTTCGACTATCTGCTGCGATTTCTTATGGAAGCAGCTTTAGATCCGAAAACGGAAGAGATTAAAATCACACAATACCGTGTGGCAGAAAATTCGGCTGTCATCAATACGCTGATCAGCGCAGCAAAGAACGGAAAGAAAGTGACCGTATTCGTTGAACTGAAAGCGCGTTTTGACGAAGAAAACAATATGAGTACGGCAGCATTGATGGAACAGGCCGGAATACGTATCATTTACAGCATTCCGGGACTGAAAGTGCATGCCAAAGTAGCTGTCATCCTCCGCAAAAACACCGATGAAGGGAAAAAACGGCGCGACTTTGCCTACCTGAGTACAGGCAATTTCAATGAGAAAACAGCCAAAATATATTCGGATATGGCTTTACTAACATCGAACGCTGAAATCATAACTGATATCAACCAAGTATTTGCTATATTGGAAGAAAGACAGCAAATCAAAACGATATTCAGACATCTGCTTGTGGCGCGCTTCAATATGGTACCCGAACTGATTAACATGATCCATCGCGAGATAGCCCACGTAAAAGAAGGAGGCTTCGGACGGATCATTCTTAAAATGAACGGACTGCATGACCAGAACATGATTAACGAACTCTACAGCGCCAGCGAGAATGGAGTGAAAATAGATCTGATCGTTCGAGGAATCTGCTGTCTGGTTCCCAATCAAACCTATAGTGCCAACATTCGGATCACGCGTATCGTCGATATGTTTCTGGAACATGCGCGTATCTGGTATTTTTATAATGATGGCAAAGAAGACCTCTATCTGAGTTCGGCCGACTGGATGAGACGCAATCTGAGCAGGCGCATCGAAACGGCGTTTCCTATTCTAGATCCTGATATTAAACAAGATATCATCAACATTCTGAATATTCAACTGCAAGACAACGTGAAAGCCTGTTATATAGACGAGCATCTTCACAATCATTTCAAGCATGATGACAGTCCGACAAAAGTACGCTCGCAAAGGGCCATATATGAATACTTAAAAGAAAAGAAATAGTCTGAATTTCTTGCAATCTGTTATTATATAGGATGTATTTTATGTAGATTTGCAAATCTTTAGACGATTGAAACTAAAGAAAACATCGAACAATTATAAACGAATAAATATTTAATGGAAAAGCATTTGTTTTTAGGAGATGAAGCCATAGCACAAGCAGCTATCGATGCCGGCTTGTCAGGTGTTTATGCCTATCCTGGTACTCCTTCTACCGAAATAACCGAATACCTCCAGAATTCGGCAATAGCAAAAGAAAGGAACATCCACAGTCGCTGGAGTGCAAATGAGAAAACGGCTATGGAAGCTGCCTTAGGCATGAGTTATGCCGGCAAACGTTCGCTATGCTGTATGAAACATGTGGGACTAAATGTGGCAGCCGATTGCTTTATGAATGCAGCAATGAGTGGAATCAATGGTGGCATGATCATTGTTTCGGCCGACGATCCGTCAATGCACTCATCGCAGAACGAACAGGATAACCGTATGTTTGCACATTTTGCCATGCTTCCGGTTTTAGAACCTTCCAATCAGCAAGAGGCTTATGACATGGTGTATGAAGGTTTTGAACTCTCAGAGAAACTTGGTTATCCGATACTTCTTCGTATCACTACGCGTATGGCTCACTCGCGTTCGGGTGTCGTTACGCGCGAAAGCAAAAGTCAGAATTCCATGCATACGCCTGAAGACGGGCGCCAGCGTTATATCCTGCTTCCGGCTTTGGCCCGGAAACGTTTTAAGGCGCTTATCGCAGCACAAGATAATTTCAACGAAGCTTCAGAAGAATCCATATATAACCAATATTTCGAAGGCGCCGACAAATCATTAGGCATCATCACTACGGGTATCGCATTCAATTATCTGTCAGAAAATTATCCGGAAGGTTTTGCTCACCCGGTACTCAAAATAACGCAATACCCGTTGCCCCGGAAGAAAGTAGAAAAACTGGTTGACGAATGTAAAGAAATTCTGGTTCTGGAAGAAGGCTATCCGGTTGTTGAAGAACAATTGAAAGGCTTCCTCAACAGAACGGTCAAGGTACACGGCCGCCTGGACGGCACACTGCAACGCGACGGCGAACTGACGCCTGATGCTGTAGGAAAAGCTATCGGTAAAGAGATAAAGAATTACTTTGCCATACCGGAAGTTGTAGAACAACGTCCGCCGGCACTCTGTCAGGGTTGCGGTCACCGCGACATGTATGAGGCGCTGAACGAAACGCTGGCCGAATATAAATCGGCCAAAGTATTTGGAGATATAGGTTGCTACACTTTGGGGGCGCTGCCTCCTTTTCGTGCCATAGATTCCTGTATCGATATGGGTGCTTCCATCACGATGGCCAAAGGTGCTTCCGACGCAGGTGTATTCCCTGCCGTATCGGTTATCGGCGATTCAACATTCACCCATTCGGGAATGACCGGACTACTGGATTGCGTCAATGAGAATACAAACATCACGATTGTAATCTCCGACAATGAAACCACAGCGATGACCGGCGGACAAGATTCGGCGGGAACAGGACGACTGGAGTCGATATGCACAGGCATTGGTGTAGATCCGAAACACATCCGTGTGATGATCCCACTAAAAAAGAATTACGAAGAGATGAAGGCTATCATCCGTGAAGAAATTGAATACAAAGGGGTATCGGTATTGATTCCGCGCCGTGAGTGTATCCAGACATTAACAAGGAAGAAAAAAGCAAACAAAAAATGAAAACAGATATCATATTATGCGGTGTGGGAGGACAAGGTATCCTCTCAATCGCAGCCGTTATAGGTGAAGCAGCCCTGAAAGAAGGACTGTTTATGAAGCAGGCTGAAGTACACGGGATGAGCCAACGCGGCGGCGATGTACAATCGAACCTCCGGCTTTCCGACAGTCCTATTGCGTCTGACCTGATTCCCAAAGGTCATGCAGACCTGATTATCTCGCTCGAACCTATGGAAGCGCTGCGCTATCTGCCTTACCTGAACAAAGAAGGGTGGGTGGTAACGAATTCTGAACCGTTCATCAATATTCCTAACTACCCGGATATCGAAAAGGTGAATGTCGAACTAGACAAACTCTCACACAAGGTCATACTGGATGTTGAAGCGCTCGCTAAAGAGACCGGATCTGTTCGTGCAGCCAATATTGTCATGCTGGGCGCAGCTTCACCATTCATAGGAATAGATTATGATAAAATAGCCGATGGCATTCGCAGCATCTTCGCACGTAAAGGAGAAGAAATAATCGAAATGAATCTCAAAGCCCTGAAAGCAGGATATGAAATAGCTCAAAGCAAACAATAACATAATAATTTGCATATGAAAAAGATTCTGTTTTTTCTCACATTCGCCTTTTTAGCGACAGTAATCAATGCACAAATGCTGTTTGTAACAAAAGGCGCTAATGCCGATATTGTTAAAGTAGGCGATAAAATACCCGCATTCGATATTGTAAAAGATGATGGCACAACCATCTCTTCGACTACCTTGAAAGGAAAGATTACGCTGATCAACTTCTTTGCGATCTGGTGCGGTCCGTGTCAAAGAGAATTGGCTGAGATCCAGAAGACACTATGGCCTAAATATAAAAACAATACATGTTTCACCATGCTTGTCATCGGACGCGAACACTCGGACGCTGAACTCACGGAATACAACAAAACCAAAGGATTCACTTTCCCGCTGTACCCAGACAAGAACAGAGCGATCTACAACAAGTTTGCTTCGAACCTGATTCCGCGCAGTTATCTGATCGATAAGGACGGAAAAGTGATCTATGTAAACACAGGCTTCACTCCTGAAGATCTCAATAAACTGATGAAACAGATTGAAAAGGCACTGAAATAATCTGAATGATTGCCCTGTAGAAAAGCAATTTATTCATACCTTTGCCACCTAAAAAATTATCAATTGCATGCAAGAGAAAATTATTATTCTTGATTTTGGCTCGCAAACGACACAGCTCATAGGACGAAGAGTACGTGAGTTAAGTATGTATTGCGAAATTGTTCCTTACAACAAATTTCCGCATGATGATACGGATGTGAAAGGTGTTATCCTTTCGGGAAGTCCTTACTCGGTGTACGATTCAACAGCTTTCAAAGCAGACCTGAGCGAGATTCGCGGCAAATATCCGGTTTTGGGCATCTGTTATGGCGCTCAGTTTATGGCCTATACATCAGGTGGAAATGTTGAACCGGCAAACACCCGCGAATACGGACGTGCCAATCTTACATTTATTGACAATCAGGACCCGTTGCTGAAAGGGATCAATATTGGATCTCAAATATGGATGTCCCACGGCGATACCATAACGGTGTTGCCTGAGAACTTCAAAATCACAGCAAGCACGGACGATGTAAAAGCGGCTGCTTATCACGTCGAGAATGAGAATACGTGGGGCGTACAATTCCATCCTGAAGTGTTTCACACAACAGACGGCACAAAGCTTTTGGAAAACTTCCTCAATATCTGCGGATGCATCAAAGATTGGACACCGGCTTCGTTCATTGAATCGACGGTAGATCAATTGAAAAAAAAACTGGGCGACGACAAAGTGATTCTGGCTCTCTCCGGAGGTGTCGACTCATCAGTTACGGCCGTTTTGCTCAATAAAGCTATAGGTAAAAAGCTAACATGTATATTTGTCGATCACGGATTGCTTCGCAAAAACGAGTTCGAGAAAGTGATGCAGGCTTATGAGTCGCTGGGACTGAACGTTATCGGCGTGAATGCCAAAGACAGATTCTATGCCGAACTGGCTGGCGTCAGCGAACCGGAGAAGAAACGTAAGATCATCGGCAAAGGCTTTATAGATGTGTTTGATGAGGAAGCTCACAAGCTGAAAAATGTAAAATGGCTCGGACAAGGAACAATCTATCCGGATGTGATCGAGTCGTTATCAATCACAGGCACAACCATCAAGAGCCATCACAATGTTGGTGGTCTGCCTAAAAATATGGATCTCAAACTTATTGAACCGCTTCGTTCGCTGTTCAAAGACGAAGTACGTCGAGTAGGTCGTGAACTGGGGATGCCGGAACATCTAATCAAACGTCATCCATTCCCGGGACCGGGTCTGGGAATACGTATACTCGGAGATATCACACCCGAAAAAGTACGCGTTCTACAGGAAGCGGACGATATCTATATATCTCTGATGCACGAATGGGGTTTATACGACAACGTCTGGCAGGCAGGCGCAATCTTGCTGCCGATTCACTCGGTCGGCGTGATGGGCGACGAGAGAACTTATGAGAATACAGTGGCATTGCGTGCAGTAACTTCTGCTGATGCGATGACGGCCGATTGGGCACAGTTGCCTTACGAATTTCTGGCCAAAGTATCCAACGAAATCATCAATAAGGTAAAAGGGGTAAACCGCGTTGTTTACGACATTAGTTCGAAACCACCGGCAACTATCGAATGGGAATAAGTTATTGGTTTAATACCTGAAGCGTATGGCAGGCAACTAAAGCTGCCGTTTCAGTCCGCAAGCGGCTTTCACCTAATGAAACAGGGCGGAAGCCGTTTTCTTTTGCCAAGTCAATCTCTTCAGCTGAAAAATCTCCTTCGGGACCTATCAGTACCAGTGCATTTTTTTTCTGTTGATAAATTTGTTTCAAAAGCGGCTTCTCTTCGTCTTCACAATGGGCAATGAACTTGCATCCGTCAAAAGGACGCTTTACAAAATCAACAAAATCGACCATTCCTTCCAAAGTCGGCAAAGTTGCTTTTTGCGACTGTTTCATGGCACTGATCATGATTTTTTCCAGGCGGGCAGGCTTTATCTCCCGGCGCTCCGAATAACGACAGTTCAAACAAGTGACAGCATCAATACCAATCTCGGTTGCTTTCTCAACGAACCACTCCATCCGGTCCATATTCTTCGTAGGAGCGACAGCAATATGCAGAAAGAAATTCCACAATGGAGTCTGTTTCCAACTTTCACAAATCGTTACTTCACAGTTTTTGGGATGTGCACGAGTGATTGCGGCCTTATAAAATGAACCTTTACCATCTGTCAGCTGAATTTGATCACCTTCGGTCAGTCTGAGTACACGTATACAATGCCCTGACTCTTCTTCGGGAAGAATTGTCACAGAGCGTATTTCAGGAACAAAAAATATCTGCATAACCAATCCTTATTATCCAAGAATCATGCCGATGATCGTTGCTGATAAAACAGACACTAATGCACCTCCAACCATTGCCGGCACGCCAAATTTCGTTATCATCGATTTCTTTTGCGGAGCAAGAACACCCATCCCACCCAGCAAAATGCCGATAGATGAAATATTGGCAAAGCCGCACAAGATATAAGTCGACATGATAACAGACTTCTGATAAACAAACAGTCCGGCATCTTTCCAGGCCTCTAACTGAGAATAGGCCACAAACTCATTCAGAATCGTTTTCTGTCCGAGCAGAGAACCGACAAGCGACAGATCCGCTGTAGGAACACCTATCAGCCACATAAACGGAGAAAGAATCACGCCTACGATAAATTGGAATGTCAACCCTTCAGACTTTCCCGCCGTAATCGAAACAATCCAATCATTTAGTCCGGTGTAATGACCTATCAAGTCACACAATACATAGTTGCATAATGTAACCAGCGCTATAAACACAAGAAGCATCGCTGCAATATTCACCATCAGGCGAGTGCCTGTCATTGTCCCAGCAGCCAAAGCATCAAGCACTGTCGGATTCTGATCCGTCTTTTCCATCGCGACAAGCTGATCTTCGACAGGCTCTGTCTGCGGGCAAAGCAGTTTGGCAATAACAATAGATCCGGGCGCCGCCATCAACGAAGCTGAAAGTAGATGCTTGGCAAACAATATTTTGCTCATTGGATCAGTTCCGCCGAGCATGCCAATATAGGTACCCATCACAGAACCTGCAATGGTGCCCATCCCGGCAACCATCACCAGAAATACTTCCGACTTATTCATCGACGGAAGATAGTTTTTGATTAATATAGGCGACTCTGTCATACCCAGAAATACGTTTCCGGCTGTTACCAGACCTTCAGCACCGGAAATTTTCATGAATTTTCTTAACAACCATGAAAAAACAAGTACCACCTTTTGAATAATTCCCCAATGATATAATATCGACACCAGAGCAGAGAAAAATATAACGACAGGCAGAGAATTAAGCAAGAAGATGAATCCATTGCTTTTAGCAACAAGAGGACCTAACAAAAAGGAAACGCCGGCTTGTGTAAAATCCATCAGCTTGATGAAGGCTTTTCCAATCAATTCAAGAACCGTCCCTACTATAGGAATATATAACACAGCAAGCGCAAAGACAATCTCCAAAAACAGCCCCGCTCCTACCAACTTCCAATCTATCTTCTTACGATTATAACTAAAACAATAGGCTACGCCAATGATAGTTATAATACCCAATAATCCCCTTCCAAGAGATTCCAAACTAAATCCCACCTGTTGCTCAATCATGTATTTCTCTCCTCAATTTATTCTGCTTTATCTTCTTTATTCTCTTCGCGGCGATGAATTTCATCCTTATACATCTTTGCAAATTCATATTTTTCCGAAGCGACAGCCTGTTCCAGACGCTCTGTCAATTCTTCGTCTTCCTGCAGTGAAAGCCATTGTTTTAGTTTCTTGTCGTCATGGATATCTTCGGGTTCCAAACTTAGTAGATTATCCTCTTCAGAATCTTCTTCCTCAACTTCGCTTTGTGAATCTTCCAAAACAACGCCACACTCGTCAACGATCTCGGGTGTCGTATAAATTTCGCAACCGACACGCAAAGCAATCGCTATAGCATCAGACGTACGCGAATCAAGACGAAGCTCTTTCCCTGCATCATCAAACACTACTTCCGAATAAAAAACGCCATCTTCAAATTTGTAGATAAAAACGCCGAGAATATCTATCCCAAGCGTTTGTGCGAATGAGACAAACAAATCATGCGTAAGTGGACGGGGTGGTTTTATATGTTCCAGTGCAATAGCAATAGACTGCGCTTCAGCTGTACCAACAATGATCGGAATACGACGCGTACCCGGCTGCTCCGAGAGTATTAAAGCATAGGCTCCCGACTGAACTTGACTATTTGTCAATCCCTGCACATGTAATCTTATTTTCTTATCCACATCAAAATTCTTTAGTCTCTGTGCAAAATTAATACAATTTTGCTATATACAAATTCTTTATCTCTATTTTGCTTTACTCATCAGATACGCTTCTACTTGAGCAAATGTCGCATCCTTCAATACAACCTTCTTCTCTTTATCCAAAAGATACAATGTAGGAATAGCCTTCAGATCGTACACTTCCTTATTTTTTAAATCAAGCGACTTGTCATATGAATTAATCCAGCTTACAGGCATCAAAGAGACATGTTTTCGCCATGCTTCAATATCCTCATCCGGATAAACAGCCAAAATCTTCAATTGCTTACTTTGCATCAACCGGTTCACCACTTCCGAGTCATCGAGCTTCCTGGTAATCTGTTGGCAATTATGACAGTCCGGATTGTAAAAGAAAAGCAGCAGCATATCCGCCTTGATACTATGTAAACGTCCTGTACTGCCGTCAGGTAGTGTATAAATAAAATCGGTAGCAGGTCGGCCGACCTGATTCTTCAGCGCCAGATCCAACAAATGTTGCGGGCGTATCTTATCGACTTCACTAACTTTAGCTGAAGCAGCGATTCCCTGTAAAACAGAGATATATAGCGACTCATCGCGCATTGGAGAATTAGGATCATACAAATATTTATCGTACAGTCCAGCCATATAAGCAAACATGGTACTATCGACCTCGGCTTTCGCCAGCATTGCTTTGATAGAAGATGAGGCCATATCAGGCTGAACACGCTTCAACACATCAATATAGTTCGACATGGCCTGTTCAGTGATATCCGCCTCATGCACATAAATCGTGTCTGCGAAGTTGAAGTTATCCCAATAATGCTGTGCCAAATAAGCTGCACGCTGATCCGGATCAGTAATCATGCTGGGAATATTTGCCATCTGAAAAGTTTTTTTCGCCTGTGTTAATTCAGTTGGTTTTTTATTTTGCTTCCCGCTGCACGCATTGAAAACCAATGCAAATATTAATAATACAACAATCTTAGAGTTCATATAAAGCCTCTATAATTCACGGTGTAAAGATAATGAAAAGCTGAAGATTTTAAATAAATTAGTACAAACATTATTCAATGTGACCATCTTCCGGCAATGGGAACACCACAATAAGAACATTTTCCATCGGTTATGTGATTTTCGAGCAGACTGTATCCATCTCGTCTAACCAGCAATTTGCCACAGTTGGGACAAAGCGTGTTCTCTCCTTCCAGTTCATTGGCATTTCCAACATAGACAAAATGCATTCCTTCCGCTATGGCTATATCGTGAGCCGTAACCAATGTTTCTACAGGTGTTGCCGGCACATTTTGCATCCTGTACATTGGAAAAAACCGGCTAAAATGCAGAGGCGTATCAGCAAAGCCATTATTAACCAGCCATTGACACATATCGTGAATCATACGGAAATCGTCATTGACTGTAGGAATAAGCAGATTTGTTACTTCCAACCATATACCGGCTTCTTTCATCACTTTCAGTGTGTTCAGGATCGGCTGCAGGTGACCATGGCTGATTTTTTGATAAATATCATCGCTGAACGATTTCAAATCGATATTGGCAGCATCGAGCACTGAACAAAGTCTGCGAAGCGGTTCATCATTGATATAGCCGGCGGAAACAAGAATATTACGAATACCTGCTTCATGCGCCAATTGCGCCGAATCATACATATATTCATAAAAAGTGACCGGTTCGGTATACGTATAAGCGATGGCCGGACAACGGGATGCAACACATTTGGCAATTAGTTTTTCGGGCGGCAGTTCGATGCTCCTCACTTCTGAAGGTCCGGCTTGCGATATCTCCCAGTTCTGACAATTGAGGCAGGCGAAGTTACATCCTGTAGAAGCAACGGACAGACAACGGCATCCGGGATAAAAATGTAGCAGCGGCTTCTTCTCTACCGGATCGACATGCAAAGCGCACGGATGCGCATAAGCTTCGGAATATAACACACCGCTGCGATTCACACGACTGCGACATAGTCCGCGTTGTCCGTCTGCCAAGTTGCATTCATGCGGACAAATACAGCATTGCATCCCCTTAGCCGTCGGACGGGAATAGAGTGTTTCCTTGCCGATCATCTCTTTTTGCATAGCTTATTCCTTCTCTTTAAAAACAACGGCTTCATAAGTATAAAGATCTGCATCCTTCCAGCCATCCCATGACAACCCGGCTTTATCATGAGCACAATGGCCCAAGAATTCCTCTTTGCTCCAGTTTGTTTCTTCGGCTACCTGCGGAAGAAATGTTCCACTATGTCCGCCTTTCGTAATATAGATTCCCTGCTTGCCAAGCGCAAACTCTTCGATACTATGAATACGCTTCATTGGCGAAAGGACAGAAATTTCTATCTCTATCTTTTCAAATTCATCCGGCTGCATCGGATAGAAACGCGGATCTTCGAAAGCAGCGGCTTCAGCCATATCTTCAACAACGCGATAGAGCGGCCTGTCGCTTCCAAAATGTCCGATACAACCGCGCAAGCGCCCGCCTTCATTCAACGTAACAAAGGCCCCGCAACGCATTCTCAATGCTTCAGTCAATTTGTTCGGGTCACAAACAGGTTGATTACTATGCGAAAGGCGATTCTGTATCGTACTGCGGACAATCCGGATTAATGTGTCTTTTTCCTGCTCGGTCAAAGAAAACGATATTTCACCGGAATCCGCACTCTTACGCATAAAAGCAAAAGCATGATATCCAACAACCTGCTGATGATCTCCATAACTCGAATCTCCTGAATTACGATACATAATATGACGAATCTGAATATCGTTCATCCCTGCTGTGATATACAATAACGTAGCAATCGCACTCTCTCCGCAAGCGCTTGTAGCCAGGTTCGGCACATGCTTCGCGGCATTCTGCGATAACGCTTTGACAAAAGCTTCCAACGAGCCGCTCCCGATAGATTCGCCCGTCAGTTTATCGACTCTTACTGCATCATCGTACGACGGATAATGAGAGAAATCACTACTGATAACAAACAGGTTCTTTGCATTGAAATAGGGTTTCAACGCCTCAGCTACTTTCTGTATCACCGCAGATGACTGTGTCGCAACGATAATCGGTATAATGGGTGCCATATTTTTAAGACGGTACTGCAGGAATGGCAGTTGTACTTCCAAGCAATGTTCCTTATCATGCGCTGCCGGATTACAGGAGAAAACAGAATGGTCGCGTATCAGTTGTCGACATAAAGCCGTATCGACAGGGACATTTCCTAAAGGCGTGGCATAAAAATCGAAACCGCTGTTAACCGAAGCCCCATCCATATAAACATGATGACTCGGTCCGATCAAAAAAATACGTTCATATTGCTGTCTGGGGCTAATCTGAGCAAAAGCCGAAGCCGCCACTTCTCCCGAGAAAACATATCCCGCATGTGGAACAATTACTACGGCAACCTCTCCGGAAGAAGTACCGCCGGCATAAGCCTTAAAATAAATATTCATCGCTTTTACAAGCGAATCCCTACCGGCAGGATAGAAAGTACCGGCTACAGCTTCGGGACGGACAGTAGATTCCTGCTTCTTATTATCTTGCCCGCTACAGGTACCGGAAGAAAATATTGTACTGATAGACATGATAAATATGATATTAAATATGTTTGCTGCTACTATTTTAATATTCATTGAACAGATAAATTACGGATGTGTATATTCTGCCCGACCACATAATCGGTTGAACAAAGATAATCATTTTTCTATGGATAAAAAAGAAAATATCAGAAACGGTCAGAACGTATATCCGAACTTAAAATTCGCTGTCGGCGTCATACCGAAATCACTTCCCTGTAAACCGATAGCAAGGCCTGCATTGAACTCGATATACAGATTATTGTCATAGACTCTGCGCAAACCCCATGAAGGAGTCAGTAATACGATATTTTTTGTATCCATATTATGTGAATACATTGCCGGTGTATAATCCTGCAGATTGACAGAAATAAAGTTTGCCGAGTTCTTTCGCGTATTTTTTCCTTTCCGAGCGCGTTTGCCTAAATTGTAATAATATCGATATTCCAATCCAATTGTTCCCCGAACAGATGATGCCCAATACTCACCATAGTACAACTCTCCATTATTAAAATATAAGGATGAGGAAGAATATGCCAGTTCGCCCGCCAAACCTCCGTGAAAAATAAACGTTGAATACTCTCCCACAGGCGTCTCGTTGTAATACTGCAAGCCCAAAACATCCAAGGCTACACTCTGATTTCTTTCTACATGCGTTTGCGCAAAAAGACTGATACTCATCACCCCCGCAATCATTGTCAATAATAACCGCTTCATATTCTCTTCATTTTTTTCGATGCGAAGTTATAAATACATTTTTAATTATGCCAACCCGCTAAACAGATAACCAAAGATAATGTATACTGTTAAGTAAAGATAATCATGTTTTTATGGGCAAAAATAATAATTTATCAATGCTGCGCATATCGTAGAACATATTTGACAAATAAAATCAATACCGGCACTTCAATCAATGGTCCTATAACAGCAGCGAAAGCCTCCCCTGAATTAATGCCGAATACAGAAATAGCCACAGCTATAGCCAATTCGAAATTATTTCCCGTTGCTGTAAATGCTATCGAAGTGGATTTGTCGTATGGAACCCCTTTATGTCTTGTAAACCAGAATGAGGAGAAAAACATAATTACAAAGTACAATACTAAAGGTATAGCCACAAGCATTACGTCAAATGGCAGTTTAACAATATATTCTCCTTTGTACGAAAACATTACAATAATAGTAAAAAGAAGTGCAATCAACGTTACCGGACTAATTCTTGGTACAAAGCGAGTATAATACCAATCATCCCCTTTCATATTTCGCAGCGTTCGTCTGACAATATATCCTGCTGCAAATGGAATTCCCAGATATACAGCTACACTCTTGGCTATCATTCCCATAGTAATATCCTTCACTGCATCGGTAACCGGAAGTCCTATCCAACCCGGAAAAACAGAAATAAAAAAGTAAGCATAACCCGAATAAAATAACACCTGAAATATGCTATTGAGCGCCACAAGTCCGGCGGCATATTCTCCATTTCCTTTCGCCAGGTCATTCCATACAAGAACCATAGCTATGCACCTGGCTAACCCTATCATAATCAATCCATACATATATTCAGGATGCGATGAAAGAAAAATGGCCGACAAAACGAACATCAGTATAGGACCAATAATCCAATTCAATAATAATGATATAGTGAGAATCTTTTTATCAGAAAAAACTTTGCCTAATTGTTCATATCTAACCTTCGCTAACGGTGGAAACATCATTAATATTAGTCCTATTGCTAATGGGATATTAGTTGAACCAACTTCAAAGTATCCCCAAAATTTCACGATTTCCGGATATGCATAACCTATCCCGACGCCGATAAACATTGCCAAAAATATCCATAATGTAAGATATCGGTCTAAAAAAGCTAACTTTTTCATTTTGCATTTTTATTTATTACATCGGTTTTAATAAAATATGGATTAAGCACTGACTTCCATTGATAATCAAATAAGGTTATCACCGTAAAATTTAATGCCGGATCAGTTTTTTTCAGCTTTTGAGAATATTCCTCCTCATACTTCTTCAGTTCTCTTAACTGGGCATACGACAATTCCTTTCTAACTGCCTTACTTCCCATCTGATCTATTATCGCCGGTTTTACATCTTTATTGCGAGAGACTGACACAGTTTTCCCATTATCAATTCGTTGAACGATATACATTCCCTGAATGCTATCATTCACATAAAAAGAATTATACTGATAACGACCACCTGTCAGATATACCGCAGCATCAGTCAGGCAAGGCGACGATTTACTTACTACACGTGTATTTGTTCTGTCAACGATTCCGTCCGGATACAAAACTTGCAAAGCTAATTCTAATGCTTGCATTCCTTCAAGCAACCCATCACACGAATGTCCATGAAATTTAACAAGATCTCTATAACTCACTTGTTGAACATGAGTAAGCTGACCTTTAGAAAAATCAGTATCTATCACCGTTACTTTCTGAGCAGATGCAAACGAACAAAAACAGCCTACAATCAGCAAAAGTAAACCCTTAAATTTTATATCTGTCATATTAGTTGCAATTATCATTACACGAACACTTTATTAGTCTTTTAAATTCTCCTGAATAGACAATAGCATGTTCCGGACACAGATTACCGCATCCATGACAACCTTCCACACATCCTTCACGATTAATCACTTCAGGTTTTTCATTCTTTATCGCGAATACTCCTTTCTTGCACTTATTGTAACAAGTCATGCAACCACTACATTTATCCTGATTGATCATGGGATACCACAATTTACTCATAATACTATACTATTTAAAATTATACATAAATTCTTTTCTAAAGCAGCCAGTTAAACAAATAACCGGAGATAATGATGAAAAATGTTATCGTTCCAAAATAAATACCGATAAGTTTCCATGTCATCACTTTCTTAAGTAATGTTGCTTCAGGTAATGACAACCCAACAACACCCATCATAAAAGCAAGCGCAGTTCCAATGGGTACACCTTTAGCTACAAAGACCTCAATAACAGGTACAATACCAGCAGCATTAGCGTACATCGGAACAGCTAAGATAACAGAAAGTGGAACAGCGAACCAAGTCCCTTTCGACATATAATGTTGGAAGAATCCTTCGGGCACATATCCATGAATAGCACCACCAATAGCAATACCAATGATTACATAGATCAACACACCTCTTACAATACTCCACGAATCTTTCAAAATACCGGGGAGACGATTCACAAACGATACATGCTCTCTCTCCCATGCTTCGCTCTCCGCATTCGACACTTTCTGGATATTCTTCACCCATTCGCTCAAATAATTATCAAGATTCATCTTTCCGAGAACAAATCCACCAATCATGCCAAGCAGAACGCCACTGATCACATATACAATCGTTATCCGCAGTCCGAATGTCCCGAGAAACATCGCTACTGCCACTTCATTAACCAACGGAGAAGTAATGAGAAAAGCAAATGTAACGCCAAGCGGGATTCCACCTTTCACAAAACCGATAAACAACGGTATCGACGAACATGAACAAAACGGCGTTATCGCACCAAACAACGATGCAAAAAAATATTGCAATCCGTAAAGCTTATGCGTAGTGAGATATCTTCGCAACCGATCAATAGGAAAATAGGCATTGATCACGCCCATAATGGCACTAATCACAAACAGCAAAATCAATATCTTGATTGTATCATAGAAGAAAAAATCGATTGAAGAACCCAAGCGTGACTGTGCATCAAGTCTCAACAGACCATATACCAGCCAGTCAGCAATTTGTTGTATCATAATTATCTACTATATTAAATTTTACAGATAGAAAATATAAGCATAATAAAGACCGACCCCTATAAATAACAGAGCGACAACCAAGTTAAACCATTTCTGAAATATTTTCATTTGATTATAGAACCGTCCTGCTTCGGCGACGCTGTGGGCAAGGATCCAAGCGACTAATATGACAGGAAGACCTGTAGCAAAAGCAAACACGATGGGTAAAAGATAGCCTGCCGAAGTCTGAGCTGACATTGGAATCAGCATTCCAAAATATAGAACTCCGCTTGTTGGACAAAAAGCCATTGCAAAAAGCATACCTAACAATAAACTACCCCATAAACCTCGTAGCTTTTCCGATTTCAGATTACCTGAAAAGCCAAACTTCGGAAGAGATAGTCTGTCACCTAACAACATGAACAATCCGATAAATAACATTACCGGCCCTACCAGCATTTCCCCCCATTTGCTCACACTTTTCTGTATAGAAAACATATCTGCTCCGCTTCTGAGTATATAAATCAGTGCAGTGCCAAGTACTGAATAGGCAATAATACGACCCAGGGTATAAAGAATCCCGCTCCAGAAAAGACGTTGCCGACTATCCATATTACGCCCTATATAACCTACGACAGTAATATTTGTTGCCAAAGGACACGGACTGACAGCTGTCAATAATCCCAAAACAAAAGCAGTGACTATTGGAATATTGCTATTATCCAAAATATGCTGTAAAAAGTCCATCTTAGCTTATTCCTCTTTCAAAAGCTGTGTAATCCGGTTTTTTAATCCGGCTTCGAACGCCGACGGGTTACTTCGTGCGTTTTTAAAACCAAAAGTTGTCATATCATTGCGTTTTTCCCTGCCATTCTTCCACTGATTCACAAATAAAGAGGACCAGGTGACATGATATTTATCCGCAATCTTCTCGCCTTCAGTAGTCGATATATCTATCTCCTTGAACTTCACTTGCCCGTTTCTCACCTGACTTGCGAATTCTTTATTTACGACATCTAGCGAATGATTACCTATAGCAATACAGGTTGGACAACGCTGTTTACCATGAAAATATAACACTTCGACAGCTATCTTCGACGATGTTTTCTGTACGATTGCCGCTTTTTGGGCATAAATTGATCCTGTGAAACTAATAAAGATCATGAAAATAATACATGCAAAACGTTTCATAAATATTCTTTTATATTATCATTATAGCGTTAGCAATTTCTTCACATCACTTTCGGATATCCGACCTTTGGCAACCACTTTCTCATCAATAACTAAAGCCGGAAGCGACATCACGTTATAGTTCATGATTTTCTCCAAATCCTCTTCCTTTACTAGAGTAACATCAATACCTAGTTCTTTTATTACTTTTTCTACTGTGGCATACAAAGCCTTGCATGTGCTGCATCCTGTTCCTAAAACTTTAATTTCCATAATTGTTCATTTATTAAATATTACTTCTATTAAATATTACAATATTACTTCGTAATTCGTAGAACAACGAACATCGTGAATAAAATAAATACTGTGTTAGCAGCATGAATCCTTTTTATTCAAATGTTTGTCGAACATTTCGCCAAAAAGTTGTTTGGCCAACTCCCAATTCTCGCGATTAATACAGTATTTCACTTTAGGCGTTTCAATTTCTCCCTGAATCAATCCCGCGTCCTTCAATTCTTTCAGATGCTGAGAAACTGTGGCCTTTGCTATTGGAAGCTCTTCATTAATATCGCCGAAATAACAAGTATCCTGTTTAGCCAGAAAATCCAGAACCGCAATTCTTGCCGGATGACCCAAAGCTTTTGCAAAGCGTGCCAACTGTTCTTGTTTTATTGAATACTCTTTCATCTTATCCCTGCATCAATATCTATTAATTTGTTCGCAATATTACGAACATTGGAATTAACAAACAAGTTTTCTTTACAATTTAACAATACTTTACCCAATATTTCTATTTATAGACGATTTCCATTTGGTTGTTCCTGTATAAAATATAAGAAAGAATCTCTTGCCCCCTCTTTATATATAATTTAGTAAGGTCCGGATTATCACTATCATCTGAACAAACCGTAAAATTGATGGCACATAATAGTAAAAGCGCCCCATAGAAAACGCTCTTCATAATGCAATTCTCGACAATTATTAGTTATTCGTTACAAAAATACATCTTACCAGCCATATAGCAAAATGATGTGACACAATCATTGCCAACGTAAATCAACCGAATATATCATTGAGTTATAATCTGAATAGTTAAAATCAGGCATATATAAATGAATTTGTTAACTTTGCAAACAATAGAAAACAATAATCAATTGAAGATATGTTCAGAGAAATGCGTCGCATAAAGCAATTATTATCAATACAAGATAGCATTGCTGTTCTTAGCAAGATGACTTCAGGCGTTTTGGCTGTAAGTGGTGACAACGACTACCCTTATGCCGTGCCCGTCAGTTACGTATATCATGACAACAAAATATACTTTCACTGTGCGTTGGAAGGACATAAGATTGATTCTATCAACAGAAACGGCAAAGTTTCTTTCTGCGTGATAGAGAAAGATGAAATTATCCCGGATAACTTTACTACACACTATCGCAGTGTTATTGCCTTTTGTAAAGCCCGTATCGTTGAAACCTCGGAGGAAAAGATGAAGGCAACTCGCCTTTTGGCTGAGAAATATTCGCCTAATCGTGAAGAAGGTCTCCAACACGAAATAGAAAAGGCGTACCATCGCATGTGTATTATCGTGCTGGACATCGAACATTTAACCGGAAAAGAAGCTATCGAATTAACCCGAAAGCGAGAATTTTCTGCAAACAATTGAAAAACAAGAGCATTATAATTGATAATGTCGATATGTCAAACACTGCACGAGCATCTTATATCATCGTATGGCTGTTCTTTCTGGCAACAGCAATCTCCGCCCATGCCGGCGAATGGATTCGAATCAATCAGCTTGGCTATCTTCCAGAAGCCACAAAAGTAGCTGTGTTTATGAGTAATGATGAACATGAAGTTTCATCGTTTACTATTGTCGACATCTTCACGAATGATGTTGTTTTCCAATCTACCTCTTCTGAAATAAAAACCACCGGAGCACTCGGACAGATGAAGAGTACATATCGGCTTAATTTCAGCCGATTCACCCGGAACGGAGCGTATTATATACGTGTCGGACGATGCATTTCGCCGCACTTTCCCATCAACAGTCGCGTATATAACGGAACAGCTGATTATGTTCTGAAATATATGCGCCAGCAACGTTGCGGATTCAATCCGTTTTTAAAAGATAGCTGTCATACGAAAGACGCCTATATTATCTACCATCCGGCAAAAACCGGGCAATATCTGAATGTACGTGGCGGCTGGCATGATGCTTCCGATTGTCTTCAATACACAACAACCTCAGCGAATGCAATCTATCAGATGATGTTCGCCTATCAACAGAATCCCGGTGCATTCGGTGATTATTTTCAGGCAAACGGACTGCCGGGAGCCAACGGGATTCCGGATATTATTGATGAGATTTATTGGGGAATGGACTGGCTCAGTCGCATGAATCCGGCAAAAGGCGAATTGTACAACCAAATTGCCGACGACCGCGATCATATTGGAATGAAACTACCCAAAGATGATCCGGCCGACTATGGCTACGGTCCCAATAACGGTCGTCCGGTCTATTTTGTCACAGGTAAACCTCAGCAACGGGGCAAATATATGAATGCAACCATGGGAGCCGCCAGTATTGCAGGCAAATTTGCCTCAGACTTCGCTTTAGGTTCGCAGATACTAAAACCGTTCTACGCCCGATTTGCCGAAACAATAGGCAAGAAAGCCTCCGACGCTTATCAACAGGGAATTGAGCAACCGGGGAATTGTCAGACTGCATCTGTTCTTTCGCCATACATCTATGAAGAAGATAACTGGGTAGACGATATGGAGCTGGGTGCCATGGAACTGTATCGTCAAACCGGCGACGAAAAATACTTGCAGCAAGCCATAGAATACGGACGTCGCGAACCAGTAACACCGTGGATGGGGGCCGACAGTGCACGCCACTATCAATGGTATCCGTTTATGAACATGGGACATTATCAGGTGGCCGCTTCAGCCAACACGCGTATCAAAACTGAGTTCATCCGTAATCTGAAAACAGGGATAGAACGCACATTTGAAAAAGCACAAGATTCACCCTTTTTATATGGTATTCCATCGATCTGGTGCTCCAATAATCTGACTACAGCCATGCTCACACAATGTATTCTCTACAGGCAGCTTACAGGCGACAGACAGTTCGAAGAAATGGAAGGCTCGTTACGCGACTGGCTCTTCGGTTGTAACCCGTGGGGGACAAGTATGATTGTAGAACTTCCACTGAGCGGCATCTATCCGCATCAGCCACACTCCTGCCTGATCTTTCTGAATGTAGGAAACACGACAGGCGGACTTGTCGACGGACCTGTTTATTCGACCATATTCAACAGCCTGAAAGGGGTAAATATCATTAAGGGGATCAACGGCGGCGGTGCCAATAATTATGAAGAGTACCAGCCGGGTAACATGGTTTATCACGACAATATGCACGACTACTCAACAAACGAGCCGACGATGGATGGAACAGCTTCACTCACCTTCCCGCTTTCTGCATACCAGGAAGAAGGACGGCAGCAGACAAAAAACCAAGAAGATAAAAACATCTATTCTGATGAGGGCATAATACGCGCCGATCTTACTCAAAAGAGAATATGTCTGGTATTCACTGCAGCTGATAAGGCAGATGGTGCTGAAACAATCATCTCAACGCTCAAAAAAAATCGCATTCACGGCGGATTCTTTTTCACTGGCGAATTCTATCAGAAGTTTCCAAACATTGTAAAGCGACTGGTTGCCGACGGTCATTATGTAGGCAGCCATAGTTTCGGTCATCTCCTTTATGCGCCCTGGTCAAACCGGGATTCATTACTCGTCACACACGAAGAATTCGATAAGGATATGCTGAAAAGCTATGCTTTGATGCGTACTTTCGGTATTAATAAGGAAGACGCTCCGTTCTTTATCCCTCCCTATGAATACTACAACAGCACCATTGCTTCATGGGCAAAACAGTTGGGATTACAGATTATCAACTTCACACCGGGAACAGGCAGTAACGCCGATTATACAACACCCGATCTTAAAAAATACAAGAGCAGCAAACAACTTTATAGGCAAATAATGAATTATGAAAAGAACGACCCGCATGGTTTAAACGGCCATTTTTTGATGATTCATTTTGGAACAGACGATGCCCGCACCGACAAGTTCTACAAGATGATGCCCCAACTTATCAAGAATCTACAGAAGAAAGGCTATCAGTTCGTTTCAGTCAAGGAGGCGCTTCAAATAAGATAAGAAAAAACAATTGATAACTAAATTATAAGATATTGTATACAATTCACTTTGTACAATTTTCTTTTTCCATGTGAATTAAATTGATTCCATCTGTTTCATCCCTGCAGACAATATGGTAACCCATTTTAGTGTAAAGATATAAAGTATTAGGAGTCTCTTCTCCAGTGAAAAGTGTAAATTTCAGACAAGAAGGAAAATATTTTTCAATTTCATACATTAGTGCTTTGCCTATTCCCCGGTTCTGAAAATCAGGATGTACTATCAATTTTCCTATATGACAAATACGATCACCAGAGATATAACCCCTTACAGAACCAATTATTTGTTTTTCCTCAGTTACATATTTCAGCATAATACATGTATAAAAATCATTGCGGATATCTTGAATACTTTGTAACAAAGGTGGAATATCATATTTATCCATTTGTTTTGCAACTTTCATAAAAGCAGCCTTTTGCAAGGATAAAACAGCTTGCAGATCGCATTCTTTGACCCGCTCCATATTACATGTCAAATCCATATCTCTGTAATTTAATATATTCGAAAGCCATAATTGCTTATTTTCATTTCTTCTCGTCTGGTATAATCAGATCATTAATTATAAACTGAACGGAAAAAAACCAATCTATTCTCACGTATTCTCCTTTTCCATAAATATTTATAGCTGGTATCAATCAAGGTAAAATTACAAATTTATTTTATCTCACTTTTCCTTTTCTTCCAAAGTTGCCAGCTGTTAATGATGTTTTGCCAGATAACATAAGAACAAGGGCCCAGACTTGAGATCGGATTGAGATAAAGCTGTGAAATCCAGATAACAAGAGATGTATTCTTTTGCCCCAGCCCCTGTCCTCCGGATATGCGTTGACCAAAATGCTGACCAATTGTCTTCCCTAGGATAAACTGGATACAACAGATGACAAATCCCACCAAAGCCGAAAGCCATTCAATAGCAGTATTACTCTTGCTGTCGACCATACTCTTGACAGTGATTGCTGTAACACAGGTAAGCGAGATAGCCCAGAGATAGAAAGAAACACCCGAAATACTTGACAACTTGGTATGCAGCCGCGGCAAAAACTCGCGAATAAGCCATGCCAGTACGAGTGGTAACACAATGATCGGGAAAATGCGGCGCATGATCAACAGCACCGACATTATGAAACTCCGGTCGACCTGCAAATCAATATGAGGAGGCAATGCTGCTATATACGGAAAGAATAGAGGAACGAGTATAGCCGTCATCAGACAGCTGAGTAACGTATACATAGTAAGACAAGGCACACTACCGCCCAATTTTCCGGTAACGACAGCCGCTGCAGCCGCTGTAGGTGCAATAAAACAAAGCATAGCTGTTTCAGCCAGATACTTACTGAACGGATATAATACAACAAAGGAAAGTACCGAGCCGACCACTTGAATTAACAATAACCAAAAATGCAAAGGTTCGAATCGTAAATCGCGAAAAGAAACTTTACAAAAAGTTAGAAACAACATTGCAAAAAGCAAATATGGTATCAAAGGGAAAAAACGATAAAAGAATTGATACCCTATTGTTCCAAGAATCATTGCTATGGGAAGAGCCCAGTTTTTAATAAATCTGATAATCATCAATCCTTATTTTTACTACAAAGTAAAGGCAAAATAACAAATAACTTCCTACATTTACACCCGTTTTTTAATATATAATTCAAATTTAAATGAAAAAGGAACAGTTATTCAAGGGGCAAGCTTCACGCTGGAAGCACTTCGACCACAAGAATTACTCCGCCTTTAGCAGTATGAAGAAAGTGGTCACCATCGGTGTACTGACTTGTGCAACACTGTCGTTTGCCAGCATAAACGACATCACGGCGCAAAATACTACTTCTTCGCAGCTTCAGACGTATGAGCTTTCTGAGATTGAAGTGACCGGCACCCGTGTCCCGCTGACAGAACAGAAGTCAGCAAGAATGGTGACTGTACTCTCTCGTGCAGATATTGCGAAAGTGGGAGTGCATAGTGTTAACGATTTACTAAAGTACGCCACCGGCGTCGACGTAAGACAAAGGGGCGGATTCGGCATTCAGACAGACATTTCAGTCTGCGGAGGCACATTCGATCAGGTAACAATTCTTCTCAATGGGATCAACATCAGCAACCCGCAAACAGGACATTTGGCAGCCGACTTTCCTGTATCCATGGAAGACATCGAGCGAATAGAAATACTGGAAGGACCTTCAGCCCGTGTCTTTGGCACCTCAGCCTTTACCGGTGCCATCAATATCGTAACAAAAAGTGATTCGCACAGCAACATCACAACCCATCTGTCTGGGGGATCGTTCGGACTCTTCGAAGGCGGAGGAAGCGTAAACTACACAAAAAACAATTTATCTCAACAGTTATCGGGCAACTACAACCGTAGTGACGGCGGAACAGAAAATAGCGACTTCAACACACACCGTTTCTTTTATCAAGGAACTTATAGCACAAAAGATGCCGACATTCACTGGCAAGGGGGTTACAGTGATCAGAAATTTGGAGCCAACACCTTCTATTCGGCTGCATATCCGAATCAGTTCGAGGCAACAAAAAGGACTATGCTTGCCATCAAAACCGAGACTAAAGGTTGGCTTCACTTCACTCCTTCTATATTTTGGAACCGGGCATACGACCATTTTCAGCTCATCAGGAATACGCATATATCAGAAAACTTCCATCGAAATGATGTTTTCGGCGTCAATATGAATGCTTATTTCAACTGGATATTCGGTAAAACATCTTTCGGTGCAGAAATGCGTAATGAAGGAATTTTAAGTACAAACTTAGGTAAACCGTTGGAAGAATCAAGGTATGTAAACATTCCCGGTGAAGACAGCATCAAATATAATAAAAGAGACAATCGTACTAACATTGACTATTTTGTCGAACATAATATACTGCTCTCCAAAGTCACCATTTCCGCCGGACTTCTGATCAACAGAAACACCGCTTTAGACGATAACATGCATTATTATCCGGGAGTTGATGTTTCGTGGCGTGCAACCGATTCATGGAAGCTTTTTGCATCATGGAACAAAGCTCTCCGGATGCCCACCTTCACGGATATGTACTACAAGAGTCCGACACAAGAAGGGAATATCGGATTGAAACCGGAGAAAACACAGGCCGTAAAACTGGGTACGAACTATCGTAAAGAATGGATCAATGTAAAAGTAAACGGATTCTATAACAAAGGTAGCGACATGATTGACTGGGTCAAATATACGCCCGACGACACGTATCATTCGACGAACTTCAAACTAGACAATCTGGGCGCGGAAAGTAACGTTACACTCTACTTTGCCCCATTGCTGGGCGAACATTCTCTGTTTGAGACATTCCATATCGGATACACCTATATCTATCAGAAACGTCACGATGATCAGACTATCTACAAATCAAACTACGCTCTTGAGTATTTGCGTCATAAGCTTGTTGCCTCCCTTTCTCACCGAATCTATAAAAATCTGGAAGCAAACTGGAACTTCCGCTTTCAAAAGAGAATGGGTGGATATGAGATATTTAACGAACAACATAAGAGTACAGGAATCATCCAATCCTACCCTTCCTTTGGGTTGGTTGATCTGAAAATTCAATGGAACGCACCACGTTATCGCATCTTTACTGAAGCCAATAATCTGCTGAATCATCACTACTATGACTTTGGTAATATTCCACAGCCGGGAATATGGATTAATGCAGGTGTTTCATATCGAATCGATCTATAATATCACAATATTAAATAACCAAAAGTCTCGCTTCCCTCACAAAAGAAAAGCGAGACTTTTTTGAATAAACCAAGACGCACCTACACATCACTGATTGATTTTATTTTATATTCCAAACAGCATTCGTTGTAATATGAACACACCGGCTCCGCCTATATATCCAATCACAGCCAGCAACGATATATTCTTCAGATACCAGATAAAGTTGATTCGTTCCAAACCCATTACAACAACTCCTGCTGCCGAACCAATAATCAGCATGCTTCCACCTACACCTGCGCAATAAGCCAAAAACTGCCAGAAAACGCCATCCTGCATAAAGAATAACATATAAGCTGGATCCGGCGCTGCTGCGACCAATGCTTCTGTTGCTACGGGATACATTCCTATAGCTCCGGCTACAAGTGGAACATTGTCAACAACAGCCGAAAGCGCACCTATAATCAAGTTTACCGAATAAACATTGCCTATCTCACGATCCAGCCAAACAGAGAAGTCACCTAACACTCCACTACAACGTAAAGCATCTACAGCAAGCAATATCCCTAAAAAAAACATTAATGTCGCGCCATCAATACGCTTCACAACCTTACTGAGCCGTAGTTTTACTTTCTCATCAATAGATTTGCGGCTATAAAGCAATTCTGTAAATATCCATAATATCCCAACACCCAACAGTATTCCCATGAACGGAGGCAAATGCGTAACCGATTTGAAGACCGGGACAAACAACAAACAAAGCAATCCGATAGCCAAGATAGAGACTCTGTCACGATTACCCAAAGCATCAAGCAAAACATCTTTATGCTGGCCGGATTCTCTGGGAGGAGTAACATTACCATGTAGCTTCCATGCAATAAGAAAAGTAGGCAATAATGCGGCAACCAAACTGGGAACGAACAATTGAGGAATAATCTGCGAAGCCGAAATATTACCCCGTACCCACAACATGATTGTTGTCACGTCCCCAATAGGCGACCAGGCACCACCGGCATTTGCCGCAATAATTATAACACTACCAAAAACCCAGCGTTCCTTATAATTGCCGATCAGTTTGCGAATCAGCATCACCATAACAATAGATGTAGTCAGATTATCCAATACGGCAGACATAAAAAAAGTAATACCTGCAATCGTAAATAGTAACATTCGTGAATTGACGGTTGTAATTTTGTCTGTAATGAATTCAAATCCTCCGTGTGAATCAATCAATTCAACCGTTACCATAGCCCCAATAAGGAAAATCAAAGTTTCTGCAATCTCTCCAATGCTGTCTAATATTTGATGATCGACCACAAAATGCCGGCATTGTTCAACATATGGTAATGATTTAAACTGAGGAAATATGTTCAAAAAATGTTCAAAACTTTCAGCCGACGCATTTGGAATGAACTGAGTTGCACCAAATGTATACATAACCCACAGAATCGTCCCTGTCAGCAACGCTGTTCCGGCTTTATTGATTTTTAGAGGGTGTTCCAGGGCAATTATAAGATATCCCACGAGGAACACGATAACCATTGCAGTAAGTAGCATATGTTGTGTTTTTGTGATTTATCGTGCAAAGTTAGAAAAAAAATTTAACTTTGCAATGCTGTAAATATGATGCAAAACGAAGTCTTATGTCAGGCGATAAAGTTTGCACATATAAAAGAACAGTACAAACAATACCAATAGAGCTGCATCATGAACGACGCAGCTCTATCACAAACAAAATATATATAAAATTTTATTTACGGAACGGAGGCCTTACAACCTGAGCTTTGAGGTTCTTATTACGCACTTTAACAAATAGTTCTGTTCCAGCCTTTGCAAAAGCCGGTTGAACATAAGCCATACCAATACCTTTCTTCAATACAGGAGACATTGTACCGGATGTTACATGACCAATCTCATTATCTGATGCATCTACAACAGGATAACCCTGACGAGGGATACCCCTGTCGATTAATTCAAAAGCACACAATTTACGTGATACACCTTCTTTCTTCTGACGTTCAAGTTCGACACGGTTTGTAAAATTCTTGCCATCAACAAACTTGGTAATCCAGCCTAAACCGGCTTCGATAGGCGATGTTGTATCATCCAAATCATGACCATACAAGCAAAAACCCATCTCCAAACGCAATGTATCACGAGCACCTAAGCCAACCGGCTTAATTGCTTCAGGCTTACCTGCTTCAAATATGGCATTCCAAATTCTCATAGCATCTTCCTTATAAAAATAAAGCTCAAAACCACCCGCTCCTGTATAACCGGTATTTGAAATAATCACATTCTTACAACCGGCGAACTCTCCTGTGGTGAAGCAGTAATAAGGAATTGACGACAGATCAACGGCTGTAAGACGCTGAAGAACTTGTTGAGCCTTAGGCCCTTGAATAGCCAATTGTCCTATACAATCGGAGGAGTTTTCCAATTCCGCCCCTACTTTATTATGACTGACGCACCAATTCCAATCTTTTTCAATATTGGCTGCATTAACGACCATCAGGTATTTATCAGGTTCATAAAAGTAAACCAATAAATCATCAACAATACCGCCCTGTTCATTTGGCAGGCATGTATATTGAGCCTTGCCTACTGTCAACACGGAGGCATCATTAGAAGTAACACTCTGTATAAAATCGAGAGCTTTAGGTCCTTTAACCCAAAATTCACCCATGTGTGAAACATCGAACACACCGACGCCATTGACAACAGTCATGTGTTCTTCAATAATACCGGTATATTCAATAGGCATGTTATATCCGGCAAATTCCTGCATTTTTGCACCTAAAGCAATATGCACCTCTGTGAACGGAGTTGTTTTCATCTTATTATATGTGTTTAATATTTAATAATTCAGCAATCTTAATAATTGTTTCCATGCATTTAACCAATGAATTAACAGGCAAAAATTCATATCGGCCATGAAAATTAAGTCCGCCTGCAAAAATATTCGGGCACGGTAACTCCATAAAAGAAAGTCGGGCACCATCCGTTCCGCCGCGAATAGGCTTGACTAATGGTATAACTCCAGCCGCTCTCATGGCATCCATGGCCAACTCAATAATTTGTTTCTTCGGCTCCACAATCTCACGCATGTTGTAATATTGATCGTGCAAGTCTAAAGTAGTACTACCCGGATATAGCTTGTTCATCCGTTGTACCAATTCACGAACAGTATCCTTCTTCTCTTCAAAAAGCTTCCGGTCGTGATCGCGTATAATATATGAAAGCGAAGCTAATTCAACTGTGCCCGCCATATTAGTCAGGTGATAAAATCCTTCATAACCTGACGTATGCTCCGGACGCTGTACTGAAGGTAGCCATGAAGCAAATTCAACAGCCAGAAGAGAAGCATTCTGCATCTTATCTTTTGCATAACCCGGATGAACATTCAATCCTTTAAAAGAAACCTTTGCAGCAGCAGCATTAAAATTCTCATACTCCAATTCACCCAGAGCCCCGCCATCTATGGTATAGGCAAATAAACACCCAAACTTCTTCACATCAAAATAATCGGCACCAGCCCCTATTTCTTCATCCGGAGTAAAGCCCACACGAATCTTTCCATGCTTGATCTCAGGATGTTCTTTAAGGAAGTCCATTGCAGCTATAATCGAAGCAACGCCGGCCTTATCATCAGCGCCAAGCAACGTTCTCCCGTTCGATACAATGATATCTTCACCCTTATAATCATTCAATTCAGGAAACATCTTCGGAGAAAGAACAATCTGTTCTTCCTCACAAAGAACGATATCTCCACCTTTATAAAAGACAATACGAGGTTGTACTTCTCTGCCACACATATCCGGACTCGTATCCAGATGGGCAATAAAACCTATTGCAGGAAGATCTTTATCCGTATTAGCCGGAAGAGTAGCCATCAAATAACACTTATCGTCTAAAGTGATATCTTCCAGTCCTATTTCCTGCAATTCACTGACCAAAGCTTCAGCAAACACACGTTGCCCAGACGTACTGGGTGTTATTCCCGCATCTTCATTCGATTGTGTATCGAATGTGACATATTTCAAAAATCGATCAATAACTGTCATCGTTTTCCTGTTTATTATTCTGCTTTCAAAGATAGTAAAAATGCAAGATATTACATCATACTATCACTAAAAACAGCTACTCCCGTCAAAACAATGGGTGCAAATCTTACACTTTGGCAATCCAATAGCTTCGACCAACGTTTCCAACGTATTAAATTTCAGCGACGTCAAACCGAAACGATCTGCAATCGTCTGTACCATCTTTCTATATTCAGGTGAATCCGTCGTCGCATATTTTTCCAGATTCTTATTTTCATTCCCTTCCAACTCTTTGATCACTCGACGTGTAATCAGTTCCAGATCATTTTTTGAAGCGGTGAAACCGATAAACTGACAGCCGTATATGAGTGGCGGACAGGATATACGCATATGAACCTCTTTTGCCCCATATCCATACAGCATGGTTACATTATCGCGAAGCTGAGTACCGCGGACGATCGAATCGTCACAAAATAAAATGCGCTTGCCTTGCAACATCGCCCGATTAGGAATCAGTTTCATCTTCGCGACCAAAGAGCGCATATCCTGGTTCGAAGGCATAAAACTGCGTGGCCAGGTAGGCGTATATTTTGTCATTGCACGGTGATACGGTGCACCTTTACCTTCAGCATAACCCAAAGCCATACCTACACCCGAATCTGGAATACCACACACACAATCGACCTCCGATTCGTCCTTCTTTCCCATCTTATATCCACAGGTAAAGCGGACTTCTTCAACGTTTTTACCTTCATAGCAAGACACCGGAAAACCATAATATACCCACAGAAAAGAACAGATCTGCATCCTATCGTTCGGCTTGCGTAACTGTTCAATGCTATCGGGCCGCAAACAGAGAATTTCTCCCGGCCCCACATATCGTTCGATCTCATAATCCAGATTCGGTAAACTACTGGACTCACTTGTTGCAGCATACGCACCATCCTTCTTTCCAATAATGATTGGCGTACGCCCCCACTTATCTCGAGCAGCAATAATACCGTCTTCAGTAAGTAGTAGCATCGAACACGAACCTTTGATGCGGTTAAAAACATTTTCTATTCCCTCAACGAATGTTTTACCTTGAACAATAAGCAACGCAACGAGTTCTGTCTGATTTGTCTTACCTAAACTCATCTCCGAAAAATGCATATTAGCTGCCAACAGTTCATTCTCAAGTTCATTTATATTATTAATTTTTGCCACAGTAACAATTGCGAACTTCCCTAAATGAGAATTAATTACTATAGGTTGCGGATCCGTATCGCTGATAACGCCAATGCCTGAGTTGCCAACGAAGTCGGAAAGTGAGGTCTCGAACTTCGAACGAAAATAAGCATTTTCCAGATTGTGAATAGAACGTACAAAACCAGATTCTTTATTGTATGTCGCCATACCTCCCCGGCGCGTTCCTAAATGTGAATTATAGTCTGTGCCATAGAACAAATCGGTAGCACATGCCGAATGAGATATTGTCCCGAAAAAACCACCCATTGTTATACCGTATTTAAGTTTTTATTCGGCCACAAAGGTAAAAGTTTTATTAAAAGTGTTCCCGATTTATTAAGGAAAAATCAGAATCACTGTTAATTCTTTTTGTAACTTGAATATTCTATCTATACTATAATGATATAAAGTTGCGGCATCCTATTCTGTCAGTTTTATATTACTCAAACGATCAGTAACTTTAAAGGGGAAGTCAGGATATTCATACAATTCAAAACGAGGTTCGGTTTCACCTTGAGTGTATTTCCAGATAGTTGAATAGTTATCGACTTTCTCACCCATTTGTTGTAATTGGCGCAGATAAGCAGCTACAGACTTATTCTCGGCAATGTATATATCACCCATTCTATCTATAATAGGGCTGTGTTGACGTGAATGATCGTGATTAAAACGCAAAACTCTCTTTCCCTCTAATGTTATACCTACCATTTGGAAGCTCATACTCTTTCCAATTGCTGGCAGATTAAGTACACTTCTGTCAGTAGCTAAAAACGGCAGCTGATATTTCTTCATAAAACCTCGAATGGTTACAGCGGTATTTGTAGATGATTCCAACTCTTTTGAAAGTTCTTTCGCCTGCTCCTTCGTTAACCGACCAAGTTTTTTTTCTTCATGCTGTTCCTGCAACGAGCGACTATTCGGTGCATAAACCGCATAATTCTCATTAAATCCTTTTACTGAAAATGTATAATAGCACAATACACCCAATGAGTTAAGTACCTGCCTCAAACGAGCCGTATGCCCTCTGCGCGAAACAGCAGCTGTATATACTAACTGATTAGTTATTAACCATCCAGCCGACAAAATTTTACGTATAGCCTCCCGAGCTTCCGGCGTAATCTCCAAAGGAGATTGAAAATGCGTCTGGATAATAAATTGTTTGACGCCGACCATTGAAGCTCGATTTTTAAATTCCTTCAATATTTCAATCAGTTCGTCATTAACGCGCATGGGTAGATAAGCCAAAAGTCGAGACCCCAAACGTACGCGCTGCAATTCGGCATATTTTTCACCATCAGGGCGGCTCATATTAACTTTATGTTTGTTGCAAGCCATATGGTAAACGGCATTCAATATATTTTGCAACGTTTTATTTTGACTCATCAAAGCATCTCCGCCTGTAATCAATATATCGCGCAACTGAGTATCATTTTCAAAATAAGTCATTAAAGTACAAAGCTTATGCTCCCAACTTTCTTTAGGAAGCAATTCTTTAAACTCAAAATTAAGATGTTTGCTCTGAAAATCATACATCCGCTGACAAGATGCGCATAATCCGCCGCAAGCCCGTCCCATTGTGTCAGGGATTAAAATAGCCACGTCAGGATAACGACGATGGATATTATAAGCATTAGGTAACAGCCAGCCCGCAGCATTAGGCTTGCCTGCTTCAACAACATCTTCCTTTTCCCAAGCACGAATGTTTCCAAAAGTTTCTACCAGTTGTGGAGAATAAATAACGTAACTTCGAATAGCTTCATCATCATATTTTCCGCCCGTGACATCAAGTAATGATAAATAATAAGGAGTTGCAAAAAAAGGCATTCCCTTCTTGCGAGCCTCAGAAAGGAGCGACATCGTTTCCGCCGATAAAGAGTTATTCAGAAAATGATTCAATTCTGTAGGTGATTTCACGGCCATTGCTAAATGAAATTTGAAATCATTCCACCATAAATTCACCTGTTGATACTTATCTCTATAACGCATGCCTTTATCAAAATGGAATCGTGAAGATGAAGATTTACGGGCATCTATCTTCTGAATCAATAACCGGATCATTCTTTCCTTGTTTTGAGTTCTCATCTGTTTCACATTCTTGCTTCTGGCAGAAGACCAGCGGTCAATACTTTCGTTCAGGCAATTTAGTGAAACGTCTGGCAGTTCAACGCCTTCCAAACGCTTAAATAAAAAAAACAGATCAATAAATAAATCAACCGATATATCCAAACTCTCTAAGTGACCGGTAAGGAATTGCCACAAATAGGTCAATGGCCGAACTTGAATTTTCTCGCCTGTCGATAATTCCTGAATCATATGTCCGTCATATTCTAAAAGAAGAAGGATTTGTTCACAAACATCCTTTTGATTCTTTTGCTTTTTAATCATAGCTTCACGAAGCTTCTTCTTAAATAACTGTGCATTACGACTAGATTCCGCCAAGTTGGATATGAAGGGAATTTCACGCCGAAAAAGCATAATTAACTGGATGATTGAAAGTGAAAGAATCTCTTTTTGTTTCATAAACGACTATTGTTTTAATAATTAAAGTAAACTCAAACATTATTTCCATACATACATAATGGAATCATTTTTCCATCATTATATATTCATTTTATTCACCTCTAATATTGCAAATCTAATAAAAAAAAATCATTCTCGCAACCTTACCTTTATATCCTATCCGGGAATATCCTGTAAGTACCTGTCGTATAAAAATAAAGACAACTACTCATACAATCCTGGACCACAGAATATACCCCTCTTGATATGTTTACTACTTACAAAAAGAAAAAAAATGCTTGCATGATAAAAAATAATATCTACCTTTGCAGCCGGGTAAGTCCTATACGGCATGCTCCCTCGGAATCCCCCAGGGCTTGACCGCAGCAAGGGTACTTGGTTGTAGCGGCGCGATGTAGTAAGCTTACCCACCTGCCTCTTTAGCTCAGTTGGCCAGAGCACGTGATTTGTAATCTCGGGGTCGTTGGTTCGAATCCGACAAGAGGCTCAGGGAAAGAGAAAGTTTCAGTTGCAAACTTTCTCTTTTTTATTTCATAGTAGTATTATAAGGCGAGAAAAGAGTATCTTTGTCGGCATTATTGAAATAATTGTATCATTATCAGATGGAGGAAAACAAAAACATACTTCTCAAAAGTGCGATGTCGTATGGGTTGGCAATGGGTATTTACTGGATATTTAAATATATCTTTTTTATTATCGGATATACACGTCCTGCATTTATGTCAGTCTATTGGGGATGCACACTTGCGGTTCCATTTATTGCTTATGTATTAACGAAACGATTCAGAGAAGATCTAGGTGGATCCATTCGTTTTTCTCAAGCATGGCGTTTTGGTGTTATGATTTATTTTTTTGCAGCACTCATTGTTTCACTGGCGCACTATATATTTTTCAAATACATTGTTTCGCCGGACTATCTGCCAAGTATGATCGACTCGATGACGCAGATTCTTAAAAGTGCAAATGTAAGTCCTGAAGCGGTCAAAAACTTAACACAGATAAATATCACCCCTATCCACATGGCCATACAAGGTATATTTAACAACATATTCTATGGTATTGTGCTGTCAATTCCGGTAGCAGCAATTGTACAAAGAAATACAGGTTCAACGGTAAACAAACAATAAAAAAATTAGAAATGAATATCTCAGTAGTCATACCTTTATACAACGAAGCGGAATCTCTGCCAGATCTTTTTGCATGGATCGAGCGCGTCATGAAAGAGCATCATTACAGTTATGAAATCATTTTTATCAATGATGGAAGCACCGATGATTCGTGGAAAGTAATAGAAACACTGAAAACACAGGCACCGGAGATTGTGCATGCCATCAAGTTCCGTCGCAACTATGGCAAGTCGCCGGCCCTAAACTGTGGTTTCCAGAAAGCACAAGGTGATGTTGTAATCACTATGGATGCAGACCTGCAAGATAGTCCGGACGAAATTCCCGAACTCTATCGTATGGTTACCGAAGATGATTATGATTTAGTCTCAGGATGGAAAAAGAAACGATATGACCCGTTGACAAAAACCATTCCAACGAAGCTATTCAACGCTACAGCGCGTAAGATTTCTGGAATTCACAATCTCCATGACTTTAACTGCGGCCTGAAAGCCTACAAAAATATCGTCATAAAGAATATCGAAGTCTACAACGATATGCATCGTTACATTCCCTATCTGGCTAAAATTGCCGGATTCGGCAAGATTGGGGAAAAAGTGGTAAAACACCAAGCACGCAAATACGGAACGAGTAAGTTTGGACTTAACCGATTCGTCAATGGTTATTTAGACCTGATGACACTATGGTTCACTTCCAAATTCGGGAAAAAGCCGATGCATTTCTTCGGCCTGTGGGGAAGTGTGATGTTCTTTATTGGGTTCATCGCCTTAGTAATTGTTCTAGCAGCAAAGCTCATTTCCATCTGCTCTGGTGATTTGCGACCGTTAGTTACCAGTTCACCCTTCTTCTACATTGCTCTGACGGCAATGATATTAGGTACACAAATGTTTTTGGCAGGCTTCATTGGCGAACTGATATCAAGGGATTCGCCAAACAGAAACCGATATAAAATTGAGTCAGAAATTTAATCTTGTATAACAACATCTATCCATGTCATTCATTGAAATCATATTGTTGGCTATTGGATTATCAATGGACAGTCTGGCTGTATCTGTTACCAACGGAATACTCATCAAGAATCTGAAATTCAGCAATATTTTTCGTATCAGCAGTATTTTAGCCCTATTCCAGGCAGGTATGACGCTGATTGGTTTTCTGGCAGGTATGAGCTTTCGAAAATACATTACAGAATTTGATCATTGGGTTGCTTTCATACTATTAATATATCTGGGTGGAAAGATGATTTACGAAGACTTGACTCAAAGAGACGAAAAGAATAAACACGATCCGCTCTGCATTGCTACCCTTTGTGGATTAGGTATTGCTACTAGCATTGACGCTCTGGCTGTCGGGATATCGCTAGCATGTCTGGAGTCGAACATCGCATTGGATATTGTCACTATTGGAATCGTCACATTCATTATCTCGGCTTGCGGCGTTTATTTGGGCAATGGGTTAGGACATAAGGTAAACCTGAAGCTGGGCGTTTTGGGAGGACTTATTCTCATTGCAATTGGTATTAAGATACTTGTTCAACATATCTATTTCAACGGATAATCATTCTTCAACAAATTAAAAACCAGAAATATGTACAAAAAAATTTGTTTTATCGCAGCTCTGTTTGTTCTGCTCTGCAATGGATGCAGCAAACCCAAGCAGTATTATGAAGAGAGCGGGACGGTGTTCCACACGATTTATCACATTAAGTATGAAGCATCGGATGTACTGACTGACAGTATTGATGCTGAACTGCAAAAGTTCAATCTGTCATTAAATCCATTCAACCCCAACTCAATCATCGCCAAAGTAAACCGTAACGAATCGGTAGAGGTTGACGAATGGTTTAAAGAGGTTTTCAACAAATCGATGGAAGTCTCAAAACACTCAGATGGTATTTTTGACATCACGTGTGCACCCTATGTAGGATTGTGGGGCTTCGGTTTTAGCAAAAAAGACAGCGTCACACCAGCTATCATCGATAGTGTTAAAGCATTCGTCGGTTATCAAAAAGTACATTTAGCGGGTAACAAGGTGATAAAAGACGATTCGCGTCTGATGTTGGACTGTTCGGCCATTGCCAAAGGTTATTCGTGTGATGTCCTTGCACGCATGTTTGAACGCCTGGGCGTTCAAAACTATATGATTGAAATCGGCGGTGAAGTGACTATGAATGGCATCAATGATCGCGGCGACTGCTGGAAGATTGGAATCAACAAGCCCGAAGACGATACGACGGGCATCAAGAATGATATCGAAGAAGTGGTACAGCTATGCAAAAAAGGGGGCATCGCAACATCCGGCAATTATCGTAACTACTACATCAAAAACGGCAAAAAATACGCACATACAATTAATCCGAAAACAGGTTATCCTGCTGAACAAAATGTTTTGAGTGCAACCATTGTAGCTAGTAACTGTATGACAGCCGACGCTTATGCCACTGCATTCATGGCAATGGGGCGAGATAAGGCTAAACAGATGGCTCTCAACGTTCCGGAAATAGAATACTATATTATTTATACCGATGAAAGCGGGAAAGAACAGATTGACTTTTCCAAGGGAATGCTGCAATATCTTCCCAATCGACGCGGGAAATAAACAACCTTCATAACGACTTAAGCTGCTCCTCGATAAAGGTGGACAATTTAGGAAAATGCCCAAAAAACCTTTGCTGTCTTTTGGGCATTTTTTATAAACATGGATAAGATTTGCCGAGAATTCCGGGAAATTCTATTAAAGTTACAAAATGGATACAACAACCTTTTCTGACACCTCCTTCTGATGAAGTGTGAGGTAAAGTTTATGATTATCTCCATACCGCCATCCCTGCTGAATCACATTGTTGATACGCACCATAGAAGGACGCCGCAGACAAGCAATCTCAAGTTCATACGTGCGCGCACGATACATACCTTTATAATCCCCTTTCACAGGGAAAATCGTAAATTCCACATTCCGATTATTTTTCCTGCATTCAAAGCGTGTCACAGCCACCTTACCCTGCTCATAATCAAAACTTCGCCCATCATCTTCATATAAAGCATATGAACTGAATTCTTTGGGATAAACACGCACTATGAGTGTGTCGAGCGACTTTTCGCCAATATACTGCATATCCTTCTGATAAGGAATGATCGCTCCTTCGCGTACAAATAGTAATCCAGCACGATTGTCGGGAATAGCATGCTTGATCTCCTGTCCTCCTGTAATCACTTCTCCCGTCCAATAATCGATCCAATTTCCCTCAGGAAGGTATATACTGTCACTGAAGGTGCCTACCAGTAAGTTTTCGCCAAACATATACTGATAAACCATATCGTCAACATGGCGGTCGTCAGGAAACATCAAAGGCATGGCACGCACAATCGGCATGCCACTTTGCGCACCTTCCAAAGCTGCCGAATAAATATAGGGCATTAATGAATAACGCAGTTTTACATAATCACGATAAATATTTTTTTCTTTCTCGGGAAAATAGAAAGGCTGATGCAGTGAATACCAGCTATTGATTTGCACCCATGGCAAAAATAGTCCAAAATGAAGACTCTGCATCTCTTGATCCTTGCCAACATTAAGCACATCGCACGAAGTATTCAGAAATCCGCTTATCCCCAGATTTAGTTGGTCGAACAAAGCTGTCTTTCCACCCCCATTATCTCCACTTGTTGAAGCCGTCCAGTGCTGCGTACCAGCCCACCCGGCAGTATAATGTTGGAAAGCACGCGCCCCCTTATGGTAACGCGAAGTCGTATAAAGTTGCTTTGGCATCAACACCTGATTCAAGTTGTGCATTTCTTTATCAGTTCGACCATTATAATAGGAGAAATTCGGATGCTCATCAATCGTACGAGCGGGATCAAGCTTGAAACCATCAACACCGTTATCGACAAAATTCATCAGATGATCCATCCAATGCTCCTGACCCGATTGCGATTTACCGGATTGAGCGGCCAGTTCGTCTTCAGCCACCAAACTCTCATCATATTCCTCACATAACCAAAGACAAAGATGAAATCCTAAACCATGCAGACGCCCTATCAACAAATTATGGGATTCACTCTTAGGATACTTATCCGCCACCCAATAAGGCTCTGCCGTAAATTTTTGATAATTCCATTTCTTTTTCGTTGAGAAATCATAGCGTTTCTCCATCCACTGCGGTTCGAGCCAGAACATGTCGCAAGGAACACCGAGTTCGCGAAAACGCACGGCATCATTGAGAATATCAAACTGTCCTTCCAACATATTTGGACCGAAGTTTAACCCATAAGCCCATTTCGGGAAAAGAAAAGGCTTCCCCGTAATTGTTGTATACTTATCAATCACATCACGCATAGAATTGCCGAACATCAGATAAAAATCCGCTTCATCAGTCGTGTTGTAGACATACAAATTATCATGATCGTAACTTCCTACATCAAAAAAATTTTTACGTGTCGTATTATTAAAAATACCCCAGTTGTTAGAACTAATCATAAATGGAGTAGGGATCTCGGTATGCTGATAGGTTGCCCACATTCGCAACAACTCACCACGATGCTGAATATGTTCGCGACTTGTACTGCCTCCTCCATAAAAGCGCTCATCTTTCTTCAATAAGACTGAAAGAATACTATTATTTTTGAAATCACCCGTTTCAGCCATATCTTTCAAAGTCGGTTTCTTGTCATCACCAATGATACCACTATTGTTAGGTACGTTCAAATCCAAAAATTTCTTATTAATAACCTCACCTAGCTTTTCACAAAGCCTATCAGGAGAAGCATAAAAACGCAACTGCTCAATAATATTTTTCCCCTCATTATCGGTGACAGAAACAAGGCCTGTTTGCTTATTTACCTTTAATATATAATGTGCTGTACGTAGTTCGAATTTTTGGCGATCTTCCTTTTTTTTCACTTCCACCGTAGCCCAGTCTGTTTTCAGAATCTGATATCTTTGCAACAGAGACTCTGTATATTGATCATGCGGAGTCATTTGTATACGAAAAATACCATCTTCACATACCTCAACACACATCTTCAATCCATTCTGGAGCTTCACATCAAACACCTCTTTCCGATTACCGGCAAAAGCCAACTGCAAAGAGAAGAAACATAAAAGCCAGCAGCAAAATCTTCGCATCATTTAGAAATTTTTCAGCTCCTGATACAACCTCCTTACTGGCAAGCCCATCACATTATAAAAACTTCCTTTGACAGACTCAACACCTACATATCCAATCCACTCCTGCACACCATAAGCTCCGGCTTTATCAAAAGGCTGGTATTTGTCGACATAATATTCAATTTCTTCATCTGTCAACTCGCCAAAAGTCACAGAAGAAGTCTGCGAAAAAGAAAGAGATTTTTGCTTTGAGGTCAGGCAAACACCAGTAATCACCTGATGTTCATTTCCAGACAATTGTTTCAACATTTCTATAGCAGCATCACGATCGGCAGGCTTACCCAGCACCTCTTTGTATGTCCATACAATTGTATCAGCCGTTATAAGCAATTCGTCTTCCGGCATTGTCTTTTTATAAGCTTTCGCTTTCTTTGCAGCAATGAAGACAGGAATAAGATCAGGGCGCAAATCTTTAGGATATGATTCCTTAATTCCTTCCATAACACGGACTTCAAAATCCAAGTCCAATCCAATCAGCAGCTCTTTACGCCGTGGAGAAGCCGACCCTAATACAATCTTATATTTTTCTAAATTTGACAACATATATTATAGTATTTTGTTACCATCCAAAAGCCTCATCGCTCATCCAACGCCCCTGTGCTTTCATTGTCTGCTCAATAACATCACGAGCGACGCCATGGCCACCGTTATAAGGCGATATGTACTTAGCAATGTTTTTAATGTCAGGAGCCGCATCAGCCGGAGCAACAGGAAGTCCCACCAGCTGCATTACTTCATAATCTGGGATGTCATCACCTGCATAGAGCACCTCTTCTGCCTTCAATCCTGTTTTTTCCAAGAAATCATAAAAGTCATTAATTTTCACAGCGCTTCTTGTATAGATATAACTCAGGCCTAAGCGGGAGTATCGCATCACAACTGATTCCGTATAAGCTCCTGTAATAATTGCGACCTGATATCCTTTCTTTACAGCCAACTGCATTGCATAGCCATCCTTTATATTAACCGTTCGCATTGGATCTCCAGTAGAATCCAAAGAGATAAAGTTGCAAGATAGCACCCCATCCACATCAAATACAAACGCCTTTATCTTTTTCAAATCATAGTTAATGCTCCCCATCTATCGTTTCCTTATGTATGCTCTTGCTAAGCAATTGATAAAGCAACTTTTTATCTGCATCAGTCAACATAGCAAGATGTTTATTTATTACGTTCTCGTCATAACGTACAGCCGGCCCTGTCTGAGCCTCAGTAGGGGACATCACATGTACCTTAGCCGCTGTTTCATCAATCAACGGAAGCAACACTTCTGTCGGTATTGCCTGCGATTCAAGTAATTTAAAAGCTTCAGAATAAATATAATTTGTAAAGTTACAAGCATATACAGCCGCTAAATGCAAATACTTACGCTTCTCAGAGGAAAGAAAATAGACACTGCTAGAAAGAGAGAATGCGACCTTTTTCAACTTTTCTGCAACATCGGCCTTATTCGATTCCAAAAATAACGGTACTATAGAAAAATCGACAGCACGTTGTTTGCTAAATGTTTGCAAAGGATAAAGCACTCCATATCGATTTGAAAAACCTGCAAACACATCCATCGGCATACTCCCGGCAGTATGAATCCAGATACCCTGATTAGGCTTCATGCCAGCGATAACATCTAGCAAAACAGAATCTTTCAATGAAAAAACATACAATTCTGCATCATCATGAACTTCCTCAAGAGCTGTTGTCCACTCACAAGCTAATTTTTCAGCTAAAGATGTTGCATGGTCTTGTGTATAACTATAAACCTGAACGATATTAAATCCAACTCGTTTCATCCCAAGAGACAATCGAGTTGCCAAATTACCCGTCCCTATAAATACCACTTTCATATCCCGCCTTCCTTCACGCTATCGGGCATTTTAAATTTGTCAAGATGCACCTTCTCCCATTGCAGTTGCCCTTCGTCATGTGATTTCTGTTGCGCTGCCTTATATCCGAAACCAATGATGCAAAGGACTCCAAGCTGGTAGGGAATATTCAACAAATCTCGTACATACTGTTCCGCATCAGTGTCGTTTTCAGTATATCGCCCATGTATCTGACACCAGCAACTGCCTAAGTCCAAATCTTCAGCCTGAAGCTGCATATACGCTGCAGCTATAGTTGCATCTTCCATCCACATATCGCTTTCCATAAAATTGGCAGAAACAACGATTGCCAGTGTACAACCGGCAATAAATGCGGAGCCATTTTCCTTACAAGAAGCCAATTTTGCTAACATTTCCTTATCCTCCACAACAACAAACTGCCATGGATTTCGATGATTAGAAGCAGGAGCCATCAAGGCGGCTCTCAATATCACCTCTACCTGTTCCGGAGTAAGCTGACGATCAGTAAACTTTCGTACACTTCTCCTGCTCTTTACTAATGCTGCAAAATCTTTCATACTATACAAATTTCGGGCACCTTCACCGCACTGTTATTTTGCATAGCTTACAGCACGAGTCTCACGAATAACAGTAATTTTCACTTGTCCCGGATAAGTCATTTCATCCTGTATCTTCTTTGCTATCTCATTAGACAGATTTTCAGTCTCCTTATCGTCTATTTTATCGGCTCCCACAATTACGCGTAATTCACGCCCTGCCTGTATAGCATAAGTTTTAACAACTCCCGGATACGAAAGAGCCAGCTGTTCAAGATCATTTAATCGTTTGATATAAGCTTCAACAACCTCACGACGAGCCCCTGGGCGGGCACCTGAAATAGCATCGCATACTTGTACTATCGGAGCCAGTAATGTCTGCATCTCCACTTCATCATGGTGCGATCCTACCGCATTACATATTTCCGGTTTTTCTTTATACTTCTCACATAATTTCATGCCTAAGATTGCATGTGGCAACTCAGGTTCGTCATCAGGTACTTTACCTATATCGTGTAACAATCCGGCCCGTCTTGCTTTTTTCGGATTCAATCCTAACTCAGACGCCATAACTGCACACAAGTTAGCGGTTTCACGAGCATGCTGCAGCAAATTTTGTCCATATGAAGAACGATACTTCATCTTACCAATCAAGCGTATCAACTCAGGATGCAAGCCATGCACACCTAGATCGATAACAGTGCGTTTACCTGTTTCAACAATCTCATCCTCAACTTGTTTTTTTACTTTGGTAACAATCTCTTCGATACGCGCTGGATGGATACGTCCGTCCTGAACCAATTGGTGTAATGCCAAACGCGCGATTTCTCGGCGTACCGGATCAAAACCTGAAAGTACAATAGCTTCAGGCGTGTCATCAACTACAATTTCAATTCCCGTTGCAGCCTCCAAAGCTCGTATATTACGCCCTTCACGACCGATAATACGACCTTTAATCTCATCAGAATCTATATGGAATACGGTAATTGCATTTTCTATAGCTGTTTCTGTTGCCACACGTTGTATTGATTGTATAATGACTTTCTTTGCATCCTTATTTGCGGTCATCTTTGCCTCTTCCATAATTTCATTTATATAAGAGGTTGCTTCCGATTTAGCTTCGTCTTTTAAAGATTCGATCAATTTTTCTTTTGCTTCATCAGCCGATAATCCGGAAAGCGTTTCCAATTGTTCTACTTCTTTTTGATGGAGTTTCTCAAGATCCTGCTTTTTCTTATCAATCAATTCAAGTTGTACGGACAGGTTTTCCTTAATTGTATCAATCTCTCCATTTCTGCGCTGCAAATCCTCTTGTCTCTGATTCAAAGACAATTCTCGTTGTTTCAACTTCGTTTCAACAGATTGAATTTTTGCATTTCGTGCTGACACCTGTTTTTCCAGATCAGCTTTAAGATGGAGAAATTTTTCTTTTACTTCCAGCAGCTTTTTCTGCTTTATAACTTCCGATTCCTTTTCTGCTTCAGTCAATACCGAATCATATTTGGATTTCAAAAGGAAGTGCAAAACCGACCATGTAACCACGCCTCCAATAATGAAGGTTCCTATAGCTATGATTATATACATTCCCATATAACTAATAAATTAAGTTCCATAATAAATACCACTATAATATATCTTCACACAATACACTGAGAACCATGCAAAGCAAGTACAGGAGAATGCTCTTATAGCCAATATGTCATTTATTTCTTCAGAAAACTTTCCAGTTGTTCTGTCAATTCTTGTATTTTTTCTGCAAAAGGACCTGTATCATTTTTATCTTTCAACTGCAAATTATGTACAGCCAATTTAAGTGCTGTCATCGCCAACAAGTCTTTTACATCCATATCAGACTGCGCATATGTCTGCCGATATTGATTTATCGTATTTCGGATTTGTTTAGCCGCTTCGCGCACCAACTCTTCATCTTTACGATCAATCCATAAGCCGTAACTCTTATCGGCTATTTCTACATGTATAAGAAATCTGTTATTCACCGCCTCTATTCATTTAATAGTGCAATGCATTTATCTACTTCCCGTACCAACTTCGACAGTCGCATCTTCGCACTTCTTATTTCTCTTTCATTCGCCGATACGACACGAGCTGTCAACATGTTATCGCATTTGATGTTTAAATCGTTTATCGCCTGCGTTGCTTTCTGTAATTCGCTTTCTTTTTGAGCTAAAATCAACTCCAATTCGTTAATTTTCTGTTGCTTCATATCACAGAAGCTCATCAAATCCCGAACTCTGACATCCAATACAGCTAACAACCTTTTATGATCCTCGACCATTTCATATCAAATTCTATACAAAAGTAGAATTAAGTATTGAATTATCCAACAATGAAGCTATTTTTTTCTAAGAAAATTTAAAACACAAAAAAGGCCGTTCAAAATTAAATTCGAACAGCCCGACTAAATTTGTTGCTTGGCATCAAGCTAAAGCAACATACAGTTCATCTCCTTTTTCTTCAAAAGTCAGTTTTCCTTCTTTGGCCAACCAACCTAATGCGGCATAAAGATCTTTGTCCAGTTTAATCTTCGTTGCCTTTTTTAGAGTTTTAATACTCATTTTGCCGCCATCATTCAATGCATTCCAAACAAGGCCGGCATTAGTTCCAATCAATTCGATCATGTTTTCTTTTTTGTTAATTGATTAACGGGTACAAAGTTACAGATAAATACATTACCTACTTCAACTTTTGCACTATTTTTCAGAGAAGCATTGTTTCCATATTTGTAGCAAAAACATATTGTCTCAACAATTTTTTTCCATATTCGCCTGCTTCTTCCAAACCTGCCAATCCGGAATATCCGTTAATAATCATTAATAAGCGATTTGTTTCCCTACTTATCTTTGTTCGTTCTTCATCGCTCGTTGGTGTCCCAATACCTCCCATTGAATCTCTATAAACCGGAAGACCTGCAATATTTAAGATTCCTCTGCCTATTCCATGATACAACTCACCCTCCTGCCCTATACCTAAGGTTAGTCTATCGCCTGTAATCTTAGCAGCATCAAATCCTCCTATAGAATAGCCACTTTGTATAGATAACAGATTTATCAGATCGACCAATGTATCCACTTTATACAAAGGAAGATTACGAACAATCCGCCTAAGAAGGGATTCAGATGAAGGACGATAACGGTTAGGATCTTTTCCACATTCCTTATACGCTTGACGAGTAGCCCGGATAGGCAACCATTTATTAATTTCTTCAAGCTTCATTGAGAAACGAACATTTATTTCTACTTCAGCTATTTCCTTCCACAATTGTTCATCCGATTCAGTGTTCCTCACATCACAGGAGATCGCTAATACCCGCAAATTAGGGCAAGCCTTCTTTATCTCGTCTGAAACAAAAATCTTAATCATTACTTTCCTTCTTTTATCCAGATACCTGAAAGCATACGTCCGCAGTCTTTCCCTAACCTGCGAGCCGAAAAAAAATCACCTACATGCGTAAACGTACTAATACCCGAAACTTCAATATGCTCAGGTTTTATACCCACATCTATAAGCTGTAAACGATTGGCTTCCCACAAATCGATATGAGCTTTTCCTGTCTTCATATCTCTTTTAATAATAGAAGAATCAAACTTAGCTTTACAAAATGCATCAACTACCTCTTCGCCAACTTCAAAAGAATCACGGTCAATAGACGGTCCTATTCCTGCTAACATCAGGCTCATATCTGCACCATATTGTTCTTTTATATATAAAGCTGCCTTGGCTCCAATATGTTGTACTGTTCCTCGCCAACCAGCATGGATAGAAGCCACAATTTTTTTGTCGGGAGCATACAATAACACGGGAACACAATCCGCAGTAGAAACAGCCACACACACATCTGAAATGGATGTAATCAATGCATCAGTACCTTGAATTCGCGTTTGTTGCTCTACTTTAGAAGCACTCAAAAAAGACTCATTAATATCTACTATCCGACAGCCATGAACTTGGCCCGGGACATATATGCGTTCGAGCGGAATTTCAATAGCCTCTGATAAGATTCTGAAGTTATCCCATACCGTTTGAATATCATCTCCACTATGTCGTCCAAAATTTAAAGAGCCATAAAGCCCTTGGCTCACTCCTCCATGCCGGGTAGTCGTAAAATGAGAAATGTTGCAATAGCCTTCAAGTAAAGGGAACTGCAGCATTTTCACTTCTTCAATCTTGCTTGGGAACGTTTTCATCACCATCATCATCCTCCCAATCGTACTCTTCATAGTCATCATCTTCCTCGTCGGCATCCTCCTCCATTGGTACAATATAATTATTATCGTCATCCAGTTGGAGCGTTTTGACATCAATATCCTTATGAACGATGCGCTCAACCTCATTAAAAGATTCCTTATTAAGCTCACGCCATAATAAATCTTTTAATGCCATAATTCCTAGTCCTGTAATGGAAGAGATAAATACACATGGAATACTTTCAGGCATACCATCAGCCATTTCTTGCATTAACTCCTCATCCAGCATATCACATTTGGTAACAGCCAAAACTCGAGGTTTATCCGCTAAATCCGGATTATACTTGATCAACTCACCAAGTAGAATTTCATATTCTTTTTTGATATCATCCGCGTCGGCTGGCACCATAAATAGAAGTAAAGAATTGCGTTCAATATGACTCAAAAAACGTAATCCCAGCCCTTTCCCTTCACTGGCTCCTTCAATAATACCCGGAATATCAGCCATAATAAACGATTTATTATCCCGATAGCTGACAATTCCCAAATTAGGTTCCAAAGTAGTAAACGGATAATTAGCTATCTTTGGTTTAGCCGCTGAAACCACAGATAGCAATGTTGACTTACCCGCATTAGGGAATCCAACCAATCCCACATCCGCCAGTAGTTTAAGCTGAAGAATAATCATACGTTCTTCGGCCGGTTCACCAGGTTGTGCGTAACGTGGAGCCTGATTTGTTGAAGTTCTAAAATTCCAGTTCCCCAATCCCCCTCTGCCTCCTTTAAGCAACATCACTTTCTGACCATTTTCTGTCACATCACATATGTATTGTCCTGTAACAGCATCATAAGCAACCGTACCGCAAGGAACATCAACGATTACATCATCACCGTCCTTTCCGGTACTTCGTTTTGCACTTCCGCGTCCGCCATTTATAGCCAACACATGACGTTGATATCTCAAATGAAGAAGAGTCCAATAATTCCGGTTTCCACGAAGATAAATATGGCCGCCTCGCCCTCCATTGCCTCCGTCAGGCCCGCCTTTTGGAATATATTTTGCCCGCCGGAAATGAGAAGACCCTCGCCCACCTTTTCCAGAGCGACAATAGATTTTCACATAATCCACAAAGTTCGATTCAGCCATACAAATTCTTTATTTTACTGCGTTTATAGCATCTTTAACTCTTCCGAAAATTTCTTCAATAGCTCCGACTCCTTTGATAGCCACATGTTTACCTTCGCTTATGTAATAGTCTGCCAACGGTGCCGTCTGCTTATAATATACATCAAGGCGCGATTTAATAGTATCCAAATTATCATCCGAACGGCCTGAAATCTTTCCACGCTCAAGCAAACGTCGGATCAGTTCGTCTTCATCAACCTTGAGGTCCAACATTACAGATACATCTGTACCCCGCTTGTTCAACATTTCCTTCAATGCTTTCGCTTGTGGAATAGTACGTGGAAAACCGTCAAAAATCACACCTTTTGAATTTTTCTTACCGTCCAGAACCTTTGCCAGCATATTAACAATCAAATCATCTGGTACTAATTGTCCCTTATCGATATAATCTTTAGCAATCTTTCCCAATTCTGTCTCATTCTTTATTTCTGAGCGCAACACATCCCCGGTAGAAATATGATCAACACCATATTCTTTAATAATTAATTCGCTCTCTGTCCCTTTCCCTGAACCGGGAGCACCAAAAATGACAATATTCAACATAATTATCTCTTTTTTTTATGAACATGAAGCACTCGCAAGATTACAAGTAGCGACTGTTGTTATTATACATTAATATATTATATTCTTATTTGCTTATATTGATTAATCATCAAAAACTAAACTGCTACAATCTTATATATATTTTTATAAGCACGTCCCAAGCCATCATAATCCAAACCATAACCAACAATAAAATCTGCAGGTATCTGTATTCCTATATAATCCGGCTTCAAATCACATTTTAATGATTCAGGCTTAAACAGCATTGTAGCCAGTTTAACATCTCCCGCTCCTTCAGCCCGAAGTTTTGACATAACCTGCTTCATCGTAAAACCGGTATCAATTATATCTTCCAACAAAATTAATGTCCGCCCTTTTATTTCTGCCTGCACAGGCATAATCTCGTTGACAATTCCAGTCGAGTTCGTTCCGCGATATGAAGAATAACGCGCGAACGTCAATTCGTAATAATCATTCAGTTGACGCATCAATTCAGCAGTAAACATAAATGCACCGTTCAAAATTCCCACAAACAGAGGATCTGTTCCTTTTACATCTTCACGAATATGTTCTGCCATCTTAGAAATGGCCTCCTTTATTTCTTCTTCAGAAATATAAAGTTCAAATTTTTTATCTTTCAACTGGATATTATCCATAACATCATAATTTATGGGTTACAAAATTACAACATTTTTTGATGATAAACAATCTTTTGTGCCATCTCTTGCCTAATACGATAATAAAATCTTATCACATTTCAATATTTTTCTTTATGTTTGCATACAAAAAAAAGAACCAATCATGATTAAGATATTTACGACAGACAAGGTCAAAACATTAGACCAGTATACTATTCAGAACGAGCCTATAAACTCTATAAGTTTAATCGAACGAGCAGCAACCATATTTATGCGTGAGTTCACCCGCCGTTATTCCAAGCAGAACCGTATCATCGTCTTTGCCGGTCCCGGCAACAATGGCGCAGATGCCCTGGCAATAGCACGTCTTTTACAGGACGAAGGTTATCGGGTTGAATCTTTTCTTTTTAACCCCAAAGAATCTCTTTCTGTCGACTGCGAACTTAACAAACAACGTTTAGAAGAGATGGAGACAGTCTATTTCACGGAAGTCATTACCGACTTTTCAGCGCCCGAATTAAATGAACATGACATTATTATTGACGGCCTGTTTGGTTCGGGATTAAACAGACCTTTAGAAGGAGGCTACGCTGCAGTTGTAGATTATATCAACAAATCAGAAGCAACAGTAGTTTCAATCGATATTCCCTCAGGCCTGTTTGGTGAAGATAATCGTTCAAACAATCCAAATTCAATTATTTCAGCAGATCTGACCTTAACCTTTCAATTTCCCAAATTAGCATTTCTATTATCCGAAAATGCATCCTATGTAGGCGAATGGAAAGTTTTGGAAATTGGTCTGCACCCTGACATTATCGAAAATACAGAAACACCTTACTCCCTTGTTTCTGAAGATGATATTGTCGGCACATTCCCATCACGCAAACGATTTTCGCATAAAGGGACTTATGGGCATGCCTTACTCATTGCCGGAAGCCAGGGAAAAATGGGTGCAGCCGTTTTGTCTGCACAAGCTTGTTTGCGAAGTGGCGCGGGCTTAATCACCACCCATATTCCCAAAAGAGGAGAATTGATTATGCAAACTTCATTTCCTGAAGCCATGCTAAGTTTGGATGAAAATAAAGAACATTTTTCTTCTTTCCCCGATTTGAATCCATATACCGCTATCGGTATCGGACCCGGATTAGGGCAAAACAGTGAAACTTTCTGCGCATTAGAAAAACTTATACAAGCTTGTCACAAGCCATTAGTACTGGATGCGGATGCCTTAAACATTATTGCGGCAAATGAAAGCTTAATGAAGCAAATTCCGGCTCATAGCATTTTAACGCCTCATCCAAAAGAATTTGACCGATTGACCGATAATAGCGATTGTGACTATGAACGCCTGATCAAAGCGCAAAACTTTGCCATGGAACATGAAGTAAATGTCGTTTTAAAAGGGGCCTTTACAGCAACCTGTACCGCCTCAGGAAACATATACTTTAATAATAGTGGTAATCCAGGCATGGCGACAGCTGGAAGTGGAGATGTGCTGACAGGAATTATTCTCGGACTGCTCACTCAGGGGTTGGAACCGGAAGTGGCGGCTATTGCGGGAGTATTCCTACATGGGACAGCCGGTGATTTAGCTTCCGCATTCCATTCCGAAGAAAGTATGATTGCAAGTGATATTATCGAAATGATTGGAAAAGCATTCAAACAATTGAAATAAAATTTCATGGGTGAATGTAACAGACTTGCATGGTTACAAAATCCAATATAACTCATTCCGAAGCTAATGTTGTAAATTTTCATTTAATTTTTTTTTAATGCAATTCATTCGGTCATGAAGAATATTACTAATTTTGTCTCCCCAATGTGACAATAAAACAAATTGAATGATTGAACGAATATATATTCTTAATTGGTCTGCACCCTGACATTATCGAAAATACAGAAACACCTTACTCCCTTGTTTCTGAAGATGATATTGTCGGCACATTCCCATCACGCAAACGATTTTCGCATAAAGGGACTTATGGGCATGCCTTACTCATTGCCGGAAGCCAGGGAAAAATGGGTGCAGCCGTTTTGTCTGCACAAGCTTGTTTGCGAAGTGGCGCGGGCTTAATCACCACCCATATTCCCAAAAGAGGAGAATTGATTATGCAAACTTCATTTCCTGAAGCCATGCTAAGTTTGGATGAAAATAAAGAACATTTTTCTTCTTTCCCCGATTTGAATCCATATACCGCTATCGGTATCGGACCCGGATTAGGGCAAAACAGTGAAACTTTCTGCGCATTAGAAAAACTTATACAAGCTTGTCACAAGCCATTAGTACTGGATGCGGATGCCTTAAACATTATTGCGGCAAATGAAAGCTTAATGAAGCAAATTCCGGCTCATAGCATTTTAACGCCTCATCCAAAAGAATTTGACCGATTGACCGATAATAGCGATTGTGACTATGAACGCCTGATCAAAGCGCAAAACTTTGCCATGGAACATGAAGTAAATGTCGTTTTAAAAGGGGCCTTTACAGCAACCTGTACCGCCTCAGGAAACATATACTTTAATAATAGTGGTAATCCAGGCATGGCGACAGCTGGAAGTGGAGATGTGCTGACAGGAATTATTCTCGGACTGCTCACTCAGGGGTTGGAACCGGAAGTGGCGGCTATTGCGGGAGTATTCCTACATGGGACAGCCGGTGATTTAGCTTCCGCATTCCATTCCGAAGAAAGTATGATTGCAAGTGATATTATCGAAATGATTGGAAAAGCATTCAAACAATTGAAATAAAATTTCATGGGTGAATGTAACAGACTTGCATGGTTACAAAATCCAATATAACTCATTCCGAAGCTAATGTTGTAAATTTTCATTTAATTTTTTTTTAATGCAATTCATTCGGTCATGAAGAATATTACTAATTTTGTCTCCCCAATGTGACAATAAAACAAATTGAATGATTGAACGAATATATATTCTTGAAAGTGTAGATCCCGTAATCTTCTACGGTGTAAACAATGTCAATATGCAGCTTATCAAGACATTGTTTCCTAAATTACGCATAGTTGCACGTGGTAATGTGATGAAAGTGATTGGCGATGAAGATGAATCGGAGTTGTTCTTAAAGAAAATAAGGGAAATCGAAAAATACTGCGAAGAATATAATTCGCTAAGCGAAGAAGTCATTCTGGACATCATTAAGGGGAAAGCTCCGGCAACAGTTCCTCAGGAAAACTTGATCATTCACGGAATGAACGGTAAACCTATTGTTGCCCGTTCTGAGAACCAGCAGCGACTCGTCAAATCATTTGAAGAACACGATCTGGTTTTTGCCATAGGTCCGGCTGGAACAGGAAAAACTTTTATTGCTATTGCATTGGCAGTAAAAGCCCTCAAAAACAAAGAAATTAAAAAGATCATACTGAGTCGTCCGGCCGTAGAAGCAGGAGAAAAGCTGGGATTCCTTCCCGGTGAAATGAAAGACAAACTGGATCCGTATCTTCAGCCATTATATGACGCATTACAAGATATGATTCCCAGTGCAAAACTGAAAGAATATATGGAGAACAACATCATACAAATTGCTCCTCTGGCTTTCATGCGAGGTCGTACACTCAATGATGCAGTCATCATCCTTGACGAAGCACAAAACACAACGACTCATCAAATCAAAATGTTCTTGACCCGATTGGGTATGAATGCAAAAATGATTATAACAGGAGACATTACACAGATTGATCTTCCTCCGACAGCCACCTCCGGATTAGTACAGTCGATGCAAATACTAAAAGACGTAAAAGGCATTGGCAAGATTGAATTCAATAAGGAAGATATTGTTCGTCACAAACTGGTACAACGTATTGTTGAAGCTTACGACAAATACGACGATAAAAGGAAACAGATATACAATTCTATAAAAAAAGAATAACATATGAAGAAGGCATTAGTTAAAACAGATTTTCTCTTCCCGGGACAGAAGAGTGTCTATCATGGCAAAGTACGCGATGTCTACAACATCAACGACGATGTACTAGTAATGATTGCAACAGATCGTATCTCTGCATTCGACGTTATTTTACCGGAAGGTATTCCCTATAAAGGACAAATACTAAACCAGATTGCATCGAAATTCCTTGACCAGACTACGGACATTTGTCCTAACTGGAAACTAACTTCACCAGATCCAATGGTCACTGTCGGAATCTGCTGTAAAGGATTTCCTATTGAGATGATTGTACGCGGTTATCTGTGCGGAAGCGCCTGGCGTGCATATAAGAACGGGGTTCGTGAACTTTGCGGAATCAAGCTTCCGGAAGGGATGCGTGAGAACCAACGTTTCCCGGAACCTATCGTAACACCGACAACAAAAGCTGAGATTGGCGAGCACGACGAAGATATCTCCAAAGAGGAGATACTGGCACGCGGATTAGCTACGCCAGAAGAATACGCTATTTTGGAAAAATATACTCTAGGCCTCTTCAAGCGCGGTACCGAGATCGCTGAAAAACGCGGTCTGATTCTGGTTGATACCAAATATGAATTTGGTAAGCGTGATGGCAAAATCATTCTGATGGATGAAATACATACTCCCGATTCATCCCGATATTTCTATAAGGAAGGTTTTGAAAAACGTTTTGAGAATGGTGAGCCTCAAAAACAACTTTCTAAAGAATTCGTTCGCGAATGGCTTATGGCTAATGGATTCCAGGGCAAGGCAGGACAACAAGTACCGGAGATGACGCCGGCTATTGTTGAGAGTATTAGTGACCGTTATATTGAACTGTTCGAACATATTACCGGCGAATCATTCAATAAGGAAAACACCGATAATCTGCTCTCACGTATTGAAAAGAATGTATTAGCGTATCTAAACAATAAAAAATAAACACAGACCATGAAGTACGGTTCAGAAACCATTCGTCCTTATAATGAAGAAGAGAGCAAAAAAGCGCAAGTGACACGTATGTTCGATCACATTGCAGGCAAATATGATCTTCTGAATCATACTTTATCCATGGGTATAGACAAACAGTGGCGCAGGGAAGGGATTGCTTTCCTGCGACCTTTTACCCCTTCCAATATTTTGGATATAGCTACCGGTACAGGCGATTTGGCGATTGCTTTATATCGCTCACTGAAGCCGGAACGAATTACAGGTGTTGACATTTCTGAAGGGATGATGGCCGTGGCCCGACAAAAAGTAGCTGCTGCCGGATTTGCCAAGTATATCCAATTTGAAAAGCAAGATTGTTTGGCGCTCACTTATGCCGACAATACTTTCGATGCGGTTACAGTCGCTTTCGGAATCAGAAATTTTGAGAACATCCGGAAAAGTATATCCGAAATGTATAGAATACTTAAGCCAGGCGGACATGTGATGATACTAGAGTTATCAACTCCTGAGCACTTTCCAATGAGACAGCTTTATCGTATATATTCGAGCCTTGTTATTCCCCACATCGGTCACTTTGTTTCTAAAGAAGAGGCGGCTTACCATTATCTTCCTGAATCCATAAAAGTAGTACCGCAAGGGAAAGTGATGACCGAATTACTCGCAAAAGAGAAATTCACTGATGCTCATTTTAAAACCCTTACCTTTGGAATTTGTTCATTATACACAGCGACAAAAGAGATTTAAACAAGAAAACAATAATTATGCAAAAATACGGATTAATAGGGTTTCCTCTAGGACACTCATTTTCAAAAAACTACTTCAATCAGAAGTTTGAAGCCGAAAAGATTGATGCGCAATATCTCAATTTTGAAATTCCTACGATCAAAGATTTCAAACAAATACTTAAAACCAATCCGGAGCTAAACGGATTAAATGTAACCATCCCTTACAAGGAACAGATTATTTCCTATTTAGATGAACTGGACGACGACGCCAAGAAGATAGGGGCCGTCAATGTAATTAAGTTTACCAAAGGATTATTCGGTAAAACCAAACTCAAAGGATACAATTCAGATATCATCGGCTTCAAACAATCCATAGAACCATTGCTGAATGAGACTCATCATAAAGCACTCATTCTGGGAACGGGAGGTGCATCAAAAGCAGTATCGCAAGGATTAAAACAATTAGGCATAGGAGTAACTCTTGTGTCCCGAAAACCAAAAGAATATTGTATAACCTACGAAGAGATCACACCCAAAATCATGGAGCAATATACAGTTATTGTTAACACAACTCCGCTGGGAATGTTTCCGAATATCAATGCCTGTCCGAATATTCCTTATGAGCTACTGACTTCACAGCACTTGCTCTATGATCTGTTATACAATCCGGATGAGACTCTTTTCATGAAAAAAGGAAAAGATCAAGGGGCAGTTGTTAAGAATGGGCTCGAAATGTTACTGCTACAAGCTTTTGCTGCCTGGGAAATCTGGCAGAAATGATATCCACCTAAATTCTAAACAATATCAGTTTTCTATTTTATAAGTTAAGACATAGTCGTCCGTTATTTGAAAAGACAACAAAAATTCCAGACAATATGGTGTAAATGTTTCATAAGCGGAAATTTGGCCTTTGTCAGCAAAAGTAAAAGGACGCACGTGCAAATCAGAGAATCCGATTCCTTCAGATCCAATCATTTTATATAATGTTTCCTTTGCACACCAATAAATAAGCAGATGCTCTTTCTCATGTTCCAAATTTATTGCCGTATCCTCTTCTTTCGTCATAAAATGGCTGCGCACTTTCAAAATCCGATCTGAACGATACTCTATATCTATTCCGACAGCCTGATATGACAAGATAACAGCCACATAACCTTTTGTATGTGATATACTTATTTGAAGCGGTTCCGCAGGCAAAAACGGCGCTCCGTTTGCATGATATGCTATACGGGAAAAGCGCCCTAAAAGATGCTGAAGCAGAAGCCGGGCGGCCAACCATTCCTGTCTGCGATGTTCGTTGTGAATCTTTTCAAGTTCAACACTATAGGCATCATGTTCTTCCAACATTAAAAAGAGTTGTTCCGAAGATTCTTCCACCTTCCAGAGTCCCCAATGCGGTTTATTATGAACATATATCAGTGGCATTACTTCTTCCAATTAAAAGATTGTATCATCTCAATAATATCTTGCTTCAGGTAAGCGGTGACCGGAGCTAGCGAATCTGCATTCAGAGGACAGTCATAATATAATGCTGCACGAAAAAAATAATGACTGCTATCTGTTATCAGAAACTGAAATGGCGACGCAGCATCTTCATCCAGCATAAAAAGTGAAGCGTAGACGTGTGCATCAGGATTATCGTAAGCCTGTTCTTCTACTTCATTGATATTTTTTGAAGTACGCGATACCAGATCCCGACTCTTTGCGATCTCCTTATCGATATCTATTCTATTCACTGTCAGATATGTACAATAAATGTTCGCATTAAATGTCGGATAAGAAAAAGTAAAACAATGCGAATTATTATTTGGAGATACTGAAGCTACTTGTTCAAACTTTACCATGCTAGATACATGGAAAGTAAAAGGAAAAGTACCATTCACAAAATCATGATAGTGAGGTTTAGGCAGATCAATCCGAAAATATCCTCTGGGCTTCGGTGTATATTGTCGGGTGCACGACAACAAAGTCATGCCGGTAATCACCCACAATAATACAGCAATTTTGAGTTTCATTCATTCTTTCCTTTCCCGTCATCTGCTTTTAACTCAGTATTAATGCGATTAAATTTCACCTTTTGTATTCGTTTATTGTCCATTTCAAGAATCTGAAACTTATATCCATTATATTCTATCACCTCCCGGCGTTGAGGAAAATCACCTTTGATTTCCAAAAGCAGACCCGCCAGCGTCTCTACCTCTTCAGTCAGTTTTCCAAAATCTGAAGGATCCGCATCGATCACACGAAAGAAATCGGTAAGCAGTATCTTTGCCTCAAAAATCAGGCTTCCATCCGAAAGACGTATATATTGTTTCTCATCTTCATCATACTCGTCAGAAATCTCCCCTACAATCTCTTCCAGAATATCTTCCATAGTAACAACGCCTGATGTTCCTCCAAATTCATCCACCACAATAGCCATATGGATCTTGTTTGTACGGAACTCTTCCAGCAAATCGTCAATTTTCTTTGTTTCAGGGATAAATATAGCAGGACGAATTAAGCTTTGCCAGCGAAACGAATCCGGTTTATCCGTATAAGGCAACAAGTCCTTTATATAAAGTATACCCTTGATATTGTCCTCCGAATCGGAATAAACGGGTATTCGCGAATATCCTGAATTCACAATAAACTGAATTACATCACGAAACGTTGTGTTTATATCCAATCCTTCCATATCCAGCCGTGGCGTCATTATCTCATTGGCCGTCTTATCGTAGAATTTAATGATTTCAGAGAGCATCGCTTTCTCTTCTGGAATCGCTTTCGACGTAATCTCAAGTGCTTTAGATAATTCGTCAACCGAAAGATCATATTTTTTCTTTGCCACGGTTTTATTAATAATAGTCGTTGACTTAACCAGCACTTTTGCAAGCGGACGACACAAATGTTCCATCGCATTTAGTGTCGGAGCTGCACGGCGGACAAAGCGGAGCGAACATTTCTGGGCATAGATCTTCGGCATAATTTCACCGAACAGCAAAAGTAAAAAAGTAAGAATAATCGTTTCAAGTACAAAACCCAGGGTTTGCGCCTGTGAAAAATCAAATATTTCATTGATGCTATACGTGCAAAGCATAACAATTGCCACATTCACAAAATTATTAACAATAAGAATTGTAGCAAGTAGAAATTCCGAATGGCTCAACAGTCTAAAAACCAATGAATCCAAGGTCGATTTTTCTTCCTTAATCTCATTCATATCACTTGGAGTCAAGGAGAAAGAAGCAACCTCGGAAGCAGAAATAAAGCCCGACATCAATAGTAGCAATACTGCAATCAGAAGTGCTACTATTGCACCAAATGTGACTGGTCGAACAGCAACTTGACTAAATATATTCAATAAAAAATAGTCTGAATCCAATGGTAAATATTTTAGTTAAACAATATCAGAACGGAAGGTCATCCGCACCGTTTGACGGCAAAGACGCAGATGGCTGAAAAGAAGTATTGCCAGCAGATTGATCTGTTGGTTGTGTCTGAGATGTTTGTACAGGCTGCATTCCTGCATTGGAATTATTCGTTGTATTCTCACGATTTCCCGAACCCATATTAAAAAACTCAAGACGATCAGCATATATTTCAGTCACATAACGCTTAATACCTGACTGATCGTCATAATTACGCGTACGAATTTTACCTTCAACAAATAAACTTGACCCTTTCTTTACCCATTTTTCAACAAAAGGGACTAAATCGCGCCGAACGACAACATTATGCCATTCAGTACGTTCAGGAACAACAGTTCCATTAGCTAAGGTATATCCTCTTTCAGATGTTGCAAGAGGGAAATTGGCTACAGCAGCACCGCTGTCAAAATAACGAATGTCGGGATCCTTGCCCACATTTCCGATCAATAAAACTTTATTCAATGACATATCTTAAATTTTAGTCTTACAAAGTAACATAAAAACAATCAATCGGGCAAATTTCCTTTCAACTTATCTAAATAAATATGTATAAGGCGGGGAAAGGCATACAAATCTATATTTTCCGGTATAATTTGTAAATAATGTTGCAATGCTTCGTTCATCCATTCAATTTGAATTTTATAAAATGTAGCAAACAGCACCTGATGAGTTAACACATGCTTTACATTCGAAAGCTCAGGGATGATATCCAGCCGCCCTGTATCATCAAACATCCGTTGAAAATCCGTTGTCGACTGCAAATTTTCAAAATCCATTTGTTCTTTAGTTTCAATATTCGGAAATTCATATAAGCCTTTCCATATATCCTGCTTTTCGCGACGAGACAATAAAAGCTTGCCGTGATGTATAATGTAGAAATAATGTAAATATCGGTTACGGCTTTTCTTCAAGCTTTGCTTAACCGGATACAAATCCACTTTCCCCAAAGCAAAAGCCACACAGTGGTCTTTTAGAGGACAGATCCCGCAGTCCGGATTACGAGGAACACACTGTAATGCTCCCAATTCCATCATCGCCTGATTGTGATGTGCCGGATATCTGCTATTCATAAGCTCTGCCGCCAACGCATAAAAAAGCTTCTTCCCCTTCAGGTTGTCTATCGGTGTTTCTTCGGCAAACAAACGAGCCAGAACACGATAAACATTTCCATCGACCACCGGATACGGCTTATTCCAGGCAAAGGAGACGATAGCTGCAGCTGTGTATTCACCTATCCCTTTCAACGAAAGAACATCTTCGTATCGAGAAGGGAACACTCCGTCAAATCTGTCCATCATCTCTTTTGCTGCCGCATGCATGTTTCGTGCGCGACTATAATAACCCAATCCTTCCCAGTACTTTAATACTTCATCTTCATCCGCAGCAGCTAATGAAACCACATTAGGGAAACGACAAATAAAGCGATTAAAGTAATCAAGACCCTGTGCTACTCTCGTTTGCTGAAGAATAATTTCAGAGACCCATATAATATAAGGATCGGTTGACTCCCGCCAAGGCAGCAATCGTCTATTTTGATCGTACCATTTGCCCAATAAATCACTAATAGCTAAGCTTTTTCCGTTTATCATCATTTATATGTTATATGTTGCAACTCATTGATTACAGCAAACATACGCACTTCTTGCGAATCTTTTCAATACTTTTAGAAAAAAAATGACCAACGAATATTTTTCCACATAAATAAAAAGCTATATATTTGCATTCCAAAAAATTAATAAGTCCAAATCAATTATTTAATTAATTAAAGACATGACTAAAGCAGATATCGTTAATGAGATTTCAAAAAGTACCGGCATTGACAAGCAGACAGTACTAAATAGCATTGAATCATTTATGAACAACGTAAAAGGTTCGCTTTCTCAAGGAGAGAATGTATATTTGAGAGGTTTCGGAAGCTTCGTTATCAAGAAAAGAGCACAGAAGACGGCTCGTAACATTTCGAAGAACACCACAATCATTATTCCGGAGCATAATATTCCATCATTCAAACCGGCAAAGACTTTCTTGAGTGAAGTTAAGTAATTTATTTTTATAGTTCAATTTTAAATTTTTAAAGTAATGCCAAGCGGAAAGAAGAGAAAAAGACATAAGATGTCTACGCACAAGCGTAAAAAAAGATTAAAAAAGAATAGACATAAAAAGAAATAAGTCTATTTCTTGTCATTTAAAGAACAAACTTAATAAGAGACTTTTTAAGTTTGTTCTTTTGTGTTATTTTTATTAAGGTCTCATAATTTTAATGCCCCTTTTATATAAAGTGATTAGTGAAGTAGTAGTAGATGTACAACCCAAAGAAGTAGCCATCGCCGTTTTAGAAGATAAGAATCTTGTTGAACTTCAGAAAGAAGCTCACAATGTTTCTTTTGCCGTTGGTGATATCTACTTAGGCAAAGTCAAAAAGCTTATGCCGGGTTTGAATGCTGCGTTCATTGATGTAGGTTACAAAAAGGATGCATTTCTTCACTATTTAGACTTAGGTCCGAACTTTAACACACAGCAAAAATTTCTCAAACAGGCATTGGGAGGAGATCAAAAAGGTGAAAAAAAAACGCCCAGTGTCTCCAAAATCCAGATACTTCCGGAGATAAGTAAAGATGGAAGCATCGGCAATGTGCTCAAAGTTGGACAAGAAGTCTTAGTACAGATAGCTAAAGAACCTATTTCCACAAAAGGTCCGCGATTAACTTCCGAGCTTTCGTTTGCCGGAAGATACATTGTTTTAATACCTTTTTCCGATAAGGTCTCTGTCTCCACGAAAATTAAATCGAACGAAGAGCGCGCACGCCTGCGTCAACTGATTCAAAGTATCAAACCGAAGAATTTCAGTGTTATTGTTCGTACTTCATCTGAAGGAAAACGCGTTGCCGAACTCGATCATGAATTAAAGACATTAGTGAAACGATGGGAAGACAATATCACCAAAATCACAAAAGCAAAAATTCCTGCGCTCATTTATGAAGAGACGGCACGAACAGTAGCTCTATTGCGTGATATTTACAATCCTTCATTTCAAAACATTTACGTTAACGATAGCGACGTATACAACAATATTCGCGATTACGTCAGTCTTATCGATCCGGGAAGAGAAGAAATCGTTCAGAAATACACAGGCGAACTGCCCATTTTTGACAACTTTGCAATAACAAAACAAATCAAATCTCTGTTCGGTCGCACCGTAACGTACAAAAATGGAGCTTACCTCATCATCGAACACACCGAAGCAATGCATGTGATTGATGTAAATAGTGGAAATCGTTCAAAAGGCAGTGATGCCCAGGAAAAGACAGCGATTGACGTAAATCTGGCTGCAGCGGATGAGATCGCTCGTCAGTTGCGCCTTCGCGATATGGGAGGAATTATTGTTATCGATTATATCGATATGGCTGAAGCAGCCAACAGGCAACTGTTATTCGAGCATATGAATAACGCCATGGCTAACGATCGCGCAAAGCACAATATTTTGCCGTTGAGCAAATTCGGATTAATGCAAATCACCCGCCAACGTGTCCGCCCGGCAATGGATGTGGATACAACAGAATCATGTCCAACCTGTTTTGGTACCGGAACTATCAAGCCTTCTATTCTATTTACAGACAGCCTGGAAGGTAAAATAGACTGTCTTGTAAACAAACACAATGTGAAGAAATTCTCCTTACACGTACATCCTTACGTAGCAGCATTCATCAAGAGTGGTACCATTCCGCTCAGTTGGAAATGGAAACTCAAATACTCTATGAGTATCAAAGTGATTCCCGATCAGAGTCTGGGATTCTTGCAATACAAATTTATTGATGCCGACAAGAATGAGCTAGATATGATGGAAGAGAAAGAACTTAAATAAAAATTCCCGGAGCCAGAAAGCTTCGGGAATTTTTATTTTCAGCATATACTGTTAGTATTAATCTACATATAAACTCATACTTATATTCTTTTGTATTAAAGTGAAGTAGCCGGAATATTATTCTTCATCCAATAAATATCTCCATTCAAATAAAAGAATACATATTTTCCATCAGGAGAAATATCCATATCATAATTATCTTCCTTACTATTAAATTTCGGACCTAAATTCTTTGGGGCAGTCCACGCTCCGCTATTACTTTTAAAAGTAATATATTGATCAAGCCCTCCATATCCATTTGGTCTATTTGATGCATATATTATATAAGATCCATCCTTACCTATAAATGGATCAATATCACTATATTTACTATTTATAGGTATTCCTGCGCTTTTCGGTTCAACACATCCTTTTTGAGAACATTGAGAAAAATAAATATCTCCGGAATTCTTTTTAGCATCCCAATAGCAAAAACAGAGTAATCCATCTTCAGTGAGAGATGGATGAAATTCCCATATACTATCTCCAGGAAAATCAATAATGTTCACTGGTTGTGACCATCCTTCTTTCATTCTTTCTACCCTCCATAAACTATAATCGCTGATATCTGATTTTCCTTTACTGGTTGAAAAATATAAGTATTTACCATCTGAAGAAAAGGCAGGTTCAGTAGTCCAACAATCTTTTGAAAATTGAGCAGTATCAGGTTTTGACCATCCATTTTCAAACTTAATCATATGCATAATCTTCGTTTGGGGCCATTCCCCTCTGACAAAAAACAGTTCATTTCCATTCGGAGAGATAGCCAAACCACTCTCCTTTGTACCACTTTGAGATATAATTCCTGAGGCAAATATCTGGATAGAATCTTTAGGAGGAATTTGTCCAAAACAATCAAATAAATTTTGAGAAAATAAATTCTGACTAATAATAATCAATATAACTCCAAGAAAATAGTTTTTTGTTTTCATATATGTTTATTCTTCAATTATTAGGCTCACTAATAAAACAAATAGATACAAAACTCAACAACAAGTTATGCATTTACTTAACCTTAGCTTTCGCCATATCCAAGGCGGAAGTTGTTACATAATATTTGGCAAGCATATTCGGAACTTCCCATGAAGGCAATGCACCTTTCTTCAAATAATCCAGAAAATGTTCGGTCACCTGACCAAAATGAGCTTCATGCCCGATACGATATTTGGCCGGAATAATTACATGCCAAACACCGTCACTTCGTTTCTCAAGGGCAACTCCCGGATACTTGGCTATTACCTTTGTCATCGAAGCTTTCAAGACCTTCTCATACTCCATATTGTTCAAGCCTTTTACAGTTTCAACAAACAACTCCGGCTGATAATTCTGTTCTTTACCCTGACGAATAATCAAATCAGCCTTACTGCCCTTCATCACTGAGAAATGTGTATCGCCACCTCCTTTTGGAAAAGTATAATTCCATGTTACAGAGACTTTGGCACATACACCTTTGATCTTATAAAGAATATCGCCATTGCAATAAACCTTCAATGTATCGTTTTGAACATCCTTCTTCAGAAATTCCGGATAATTTTCTTCACCGGAAACCTGCTTATATTGATCAAGACTGATAGAGGTAGTCCAGCGATTTGCATCCAGCATGCGAATATCTTTCGCATAATCAATAACTTGTCCCGGAAACGCCTCCCATTGAACCAGATCAACCAAGTGCGTTGTCACATCAACAATACCCTCGCCTTGCTGCGTAACATCGAAATACCAGTCGGGGCGAGTCAGCGGCTTGTTATCGACAAACTTAAATAAATGATGCACGCTCTCCTTTACAATGGCCGGATCCTCAGGTGTTCCTTTTAGCTGAGAGCCATAAACAGCGGGAATCATTGAAAGCTCCCTCTGCAAAATCGTAGTTATCTCATTTCTTTCGGTCATAATATCATACAGAAGCACCCCCTTTTGTTTGGCAATGCCAAAGCATTCCTTCAGCAGCTTGAAGTTCTGACTGTTGATTGCCATCGGTTTATCCGATAATACATTCAAACCAGCTTCAAGAGAGCGTTTGATATACTCGGTTTTCTTACGATTATTGCCGGCAAGCACCACCACATTCCCTTTCTTTTCGGAAAGCATCTTCTCCATAAAATCGGGACCGGTATAAACAATTTCATTCCACGATGTAGGCGACTCGGCACGCTTGTTAAATCCTTCAATACGTTTAAGATGTTCATCCACATCAAATCCTTTGGGTGCGTACACATGAACATCCTTAGAAACTTGCGGATAAGACACTTTTTGTACTAGCGATGCATGGAAATGCCCCGGATCAAGCGTGATAATTCTCACTTCACCGACGGCTCCGGTAAACTTTGCCGCCTTCTTTGATTGTGCAAAACATGGAACACCCATCATAAGGGCAGCCATGGAAAATACAAGATAGTTTTTCATTTATATGATTTTAAATTACAACATCATTTTGATACGGGACAAAGATAAACATTATCTTTTAGTTTTGATAATAATGACGCCGTTTGCACCTCTTACACCATAGCCCAGGCCCTCTTTGTTGACTTCGATGCGGTCAATATCGTAAACACTGCAAGATAAATTGGCCGTGTTGAGATCCATCTCCGCACCGTCCACAATTACCAGCGGTTCATTGGAAAGGTTCAATGAACTGATGCCGCGTATATTTGAAACTGTCTCGCCGTTGGCTCCCGTCTGAATGTTAATGCCTGAAATAAAAGCTCTGAGTATATCCTTAAGATTCTGATAATTATTACGTTGAATCATGTTGGCCGTAATAACGGAACCATTGGGCTGTTCATCAAAAGAACGCTTCTCCAACGGTTGCGCTTCCAATGTTCCATTTCCCTTATCCACCTCCATGATGGCCTCTTTTACTTTCAATTGCAACTTTGCTGCATCGCCAATCCGGAATTTAGATTCTTGACCTTTGGGTAAGTAAACCACTACGCTATCCTCCGATTCCACCTGTTTCAAGATGAAGATCCCCTTTTTGTCAGACTTTGCATGGATTCCGGTGTCGAGCACATCCATACGAATACCTTTCAACACCTTACCCTTACTATCGGTAACGACTCCTGAAACATCTTTCTGTTGTGCAAACAGGGTGGTTGCAAACAACAACATCAATGATATCGACAAGTATTTATTCATATGATTATAGATTTAAACCAAAATCAAAAATACACAAAAATATGGATTGACAAGCCATTACGCATTCTTTTAACAAAGACAACAGAAAAACGAAAGCCGCGAGATTCACATCCGACGGCTCTCTACACTAACCCTTAACTTTAACCAATGAAAAACAATAATATTTTACTTGACTAACGAATCAATAGCCGCCTGATAATTCGGCTCGATTGTAATTTCCGGAACAAGTTCCTCATATACAATTTTACCTTGAGGATTAACGACTACCACGCCACGCGCCAGCAAGCCTTTCAGCGGGCCATCCACCATCAACATCCCATATTTGTCCTCAAAACAAGAACAACGAAATGCAGAAAGAGGAATCACCTTATCAATGCCTTCGGCCGTACAAAAACGACCCTGAGCAAACGGCAAATCTTTCGATAACGCCAAAACTATTGTATTCGGCATCGATGCAGCCTCTTTATTGAAACGTCTTACCGATGCTGCACATACAGCCGTATCCAAACTTGGGAAAATATTGATCACCACATTTTTACCTTTCAATTCACTCAAAGATAATTCTGTCAAATCGTTCTTAACTCCCGTAAAATCCGGTGCCATAGAACCTACAACTGGCAAAACGCCATTTGTATGAATGCTATTTCCTTTTAATGTAACTGTTGCCATTTTTCTTCTATTTTATTATTGATTCAAGCAACGATACAAAAGTATCGCTTTTTTATTTATAAAACAGTTGCAGACAATGAAAGTTTTTCGATTAACCTTCTTTAGTATAAAATATAATCCGATAATTCACTCATCATATAATAAACGCCTCGAGCCGAACATTTATCCTTCTCTATTCGTTATTCTTTATCTTTCGTAACCGGAAGAAAGGTGCAAAACAAAAAGATATATTTCGTGATGAATTACTTTCGGTTTGTATAATTTCTTCGCGAAATGCTAACAACAACATTTCCAAAAAAACTATTATAGAAGAGATATGTACCCATTTCCTCCATGCAAAAGTATATACTTTTGCATTCAAAGCTCACTTATTTTGATTCTAAAAGTATATACATTATTCATCCGAAAGTACATACTCCTTCATTCAAATGAAATGGACCTTGCATTCGGATGAAAAGAACACTACATTCGATTAAATTGGAGGATGATTTCGAATGAATTAACAAAAAATGAAGGATCTCCTCATCCTCTATTTCGGAATATTCATTTTTTATCCACAAATTAGAAACATAAATAAATTATCATTATATTACATTTTTAAAATAAATAATAACTATTGTAATAAAAACACGCATACAAAAGACCATAAATTCAATATTATCAACAGAAAAGAGACATTCCATCAAACCCAAACTTTCGGACATTGCGATAAAAATTTATCATCGCCTGATAGTACTCACACAGCCGTATCACACAGGGTTTATTTAACAAAATGTCAAAATGTCAAAATAATACTTTTCTATTTACAACTCAAGATTATGCAAGAGAAAGCTTATCTCCATAACGTTTTTCTTCTTGCATAAGAGAATGGAATTTTGTATTTTTGAAGCAAAAACAAAAGATATGACTTACCTGATTATAGGTTTACTGGCTATTATACTCCTCTTGCAGATTGTGTTTCATTTTCAACAAAAGCATAATGAAACGGATGCAGAAGTGAAACATCTGATGGATGATGTGCAACGCTCGTTTGAACGCATCGAAAAGAACTTTCGTGAAGATTTCCGGATCAACCGTGAAGAATCGAATACTGCAGTCCGCGAGAGTCGTAATGAATTGAAACAATCGCTAAGCGACTTCAGCAATACTTTCGAAAAAGGCATTGCTGCATTCAACAATCTGCAACGAGAGAAATTCAGCGATATGGACAAAAAACAGCAACAGCTCGTCGACAATACCGAAAAGAGACTGGAAGAGATTCGCACCACCGTTGATGAAAAATTACAAAAGACCCTCAATGAACGTATCGGCCAGTCGTTTAAACTCGTTAGCGAACAACTGGAAAACGTACAAAAAGGTCTGGGCGAGATGCAGACCCTGGCTCAGGATGTTGGCGGACTAAAACGTGTGCTGAGTAATGTGAAAACGCGCGGAAATATAGGAGAGATACAACTGAATATGCTTCTGGAACAGATTCTTGCACCCGAACAATATGAAGCGAATGTTCATACGCGCAAAGGATCGGATGAAGTGGTGGAATATGCTGTTAAGCTTCCTGGCCGCGACGATTCACGCGACTTTGTCTATTTGCCTATCGATGCAAAGTTCCCGAAAGATGTATACGAACAGGTGATGGATGCTTACGATAAAGGCGATGCAGCAGCTATCGAGACTTCGGGCAAACAATTGGAAGCAACCATCAAAAAAATGGCCAGAGATATATCCGACAAATATCTGGCGCCACCGGCGACGACTGATTTCGGCATCATGTTCCTCCCTTTCGAAGGCATTTACGCCGAAGTGGTTCGCCGTGCATCACTGCTGGAAGAACTACAACGCGACTATAAGGTTATCGTTACAGGACCAACGACACTGGCGGCAATATTGAACAGTCTGCAAATGGGTTTTCGCACACTGGCCATACAAAAACACTCCAGCGAAGTATGGACCATCCTGGGCGCCGTAAAGAAAGAGTTCGAAAAAATCGGAGGCATGCTGCAGAAAGCACAAAAGAATCTGCAGTCGGCCAGCGGACAGATAGATGAGGTATTAGGTACGCGCACAAGAGCTATCCAGCGCAAGCTGAAAGATGTCGACACGCTAAGCGACAAGGAGGCCCGTGCAATACTTCCTGAAATAGGAACACTCGACGACGAGGACGACAGCGGTAAAAATGAAGAATCATAACCCTGATGCTACGCAAAATCATACATATTGATATGGATGCATTCTACGCTTCGGTCGAACAACGCGATCATCCGGAGCTACGTGGCAAACCGATAGCCGTAGGTCAAGCCGAAGAACGGAGTGTAGTAGCAACAGCAAGCTATGAGGCAAGAAAGTTCGGCATACACTCGGCCATGTCGTCGAAAATGGCTCTGCGAATGTGTCCTCAACTGATTTTTGTGCCTGGAAGGATGGAAGTATATAAGGAAATATCAAAGCAGATTCATGAGATATTCCACAATTATACCGACAAGATTGAACCATTGTCGCTTGACGAAGCCTTTCTGGATGTGACAGAGAATAAGCCACAGATCAAGCTGGCCGTCGATATGGCCAAAGAGATAAAAAAACTTATCCGCGAAAAATTGCATCTGGTGGCTTCAGCGGGCGTCTCATATAATAAGTTCCTTGCCAAGATCGCCTCAGACTACCGCAAACCGGACGGACTATGTACCATTCATCCTTCTCAGGCAGAAGAGTTTATAAAACATCTACCTATCGAATCGTTCTGGGGTATAGGACATGTTACAGCAACAAAGATGCATTCGTTGGGCATTCATAACGGCGCACAGTTGCAAGAATGTTCGGTGACAATGCTTACCCGGCAGTTTGGTAAAGCAGGTCTCCTGTATTATGAGTTTGCCAGAGGCATTGACGAACGACCTGTCGAAGCTGTCCGTATCCGTAAATCTGTAGGTTGCGAACACACACTGGAGAAAGATATCACACAAAAGATTCCGGTCATCATCGAACTCTACCATGTTGCGACCGAACTGGTGGAGCGATTGCAACATGCCGATTTTAAAGGAAATACACTCACATTGAAAATCAAATTTTACGATTTCAATCAGATTACAAGAAGTCTCACACAGAACAAAGAACTCACCACCCTGGAAATAATACTTCCTATAGCCAAGAGGCTACTCAACGAAGTAGAATATGATAACCATCCGATCCGGTTAATAGGACTTTCGGTATCCAATCCATTAACGGAGAACGAAAAACACACCTGGGAACAGCTTAGTTTTGAATTTAGCGACTGGAAATAGAGCCTGATTTTTTTTCTTTACAAGTTTATATTGTAATTTTGTGACAATAACAAAAAGAAAATTTCATGAAAAAGATTACCTGTATTTTAGTATTCTTCTTATGTGCCTGTCTTTCTGCATGGAGTGCAGAGGATATACACCTGATACACGGACCCTATCTGCAAAATTTGACAGCGAATGAAGTAACAATTGTCTGGATAGCCGATAAACCTTCTGTCGGCTGGGTTGAACTGGCTCCCGATGGTGACGATAGTTTTTATTCCACAGAACGCCCCAAATTCTTCGACAGCCGCTGCGGTGTAAAAAACACCTCGACCGTTCATGTCGTTCAATTGAAAGGACTACAGCCCAACACTCGCTACCGCTACCGTGTCTACGCACAGGAAGTACTCGAACATAAAAGCAATCATGTAATCTATGGAAATGTGGCAGCAACGGATGTATACAGCAAAAAACCGCTTTCTTTCAAGACCTGCAATACAAATGCCTCCTCTATATCATTCGCTATGGTAAATGATATACACGGACGTAATGATCTACTCAGCACATTGATTTCAAAATGCGACCTGAAAAAGACCGATTTCTTTATCTTCAACGGCGATATGGTCTCAATCTTCAATGATGAAGAACAGGTCTTTGGCGGATTCATGGATACGGCGACCAAGCTGTTCGCATCGCAGACACCGATGTACTACACTCGCGGCAACCACGAAACACGCGGCACAATGGCAACAGAGTTCCAACGCTATTTTTCACCCAAGCAGTCTAACATATATTATACGTTCCGTCAAGGACCGATCTTCTTTGTCATACTGGATACAGGCGAAGACAAGCCTGACAATGATATTGAATACGCAGGAATCACTGATTACGACAACTATCGCACAGAACAAGCCGACTGGCTGCACGGAGTATTACAGAGCAAAGAATATAAAGAAGCGCCTTTCAAAATTATTGTCGGACACATGCCTCCTGAAAACGGCTGGCACGGGCAACGCGAGGTTATGAACAAGTTCGTTCCGCTACTCAATGAGGCCAAACCAGACCTGATGCTGTGCGGACATCTGCATCTGTACAGGCATGACGCACCCAATAATGCCATCCATTTTCCTATTATCGTCAATTCCAATAATTCGGTTTTCCAGGCCGAAGCCATTGGAAACGAACTAAAAGTAAAAGTAACAGATGCTACAGGAAAAGAACTCGATCAGTTCACTATTCAAAAATAAACACTTAACAGATTTAGTTGAGATAACAATAATAATTTATTCCAGAATTTCGGTAAAACTTACGGTTTGTAAGAAAATAGAGGCAAAATATTTATAATTATATTTGGATATTGATAAAAAGGTTGTACCTTTGCATCGTTTTAAAAGCAAAAACAAATTATGCAATACGTAATGTTTAACAGTCTCATTATTTCCCTATCGATTATTCTACTTTGGAAACGAAATAGGAAGTGAGATGTATTGCTTAAGCGGGTATAAACAAAAAAGCCTTTCTCACTTCCCTGTGAGAAAGGCTTTTTTCATTAAAACAAACGGGAATATCAATATTAAGGATAATATAAAAATTATGTCAGACAAATTATTTATTTTCGACACAACACTCCGTGATGGAGAACAGGTACCTGGCTGTCAATTAAATACAATTGAAAAAATTCAGGTAGCAAAAGCGTTGGAGACATTAGGTGTAGATGTTATTGAAGCCGGATTTCCCGTATCAAGTCCGGGCGACTTCAATTCGGTTGTTGAAATATCAAAAGCAGTTACCTGGCCAACCATTTGTGCACTAACCAGAGCAGTAGAAAAAGATATCGAAGTAGCAGCCGATGCACTCAAATTTGCTAAGCACAAGCGTATCCACACAGGTATCGGGACTTCAGACTATCACATCAAATACAAATTCAATTCAACACGCGAAGAGATCGTCGAACGGGCTGTTGCAGCAGTCAAATATGCACGCAAATATGTAGAGGATGTTGAGTTCTATGCCGAAGATGCGGGACGCACAGATAATGAATATCTGGCTCGTGTTGTAGAAGCTGTCATCAAAGCCGGTGCAACGGTTGTCAATATTCCCGATACAACAGGTTATTGCCTTCCTGATGAATTCGGGGCAAAAATCAAATACCTGTTCGATCATGTAGACGGGATACAGAATGCCATCATTGCAACACATTGCCACAACGATCTCGGAATGGCCACGGCAAATACGATAGCCGGAATAATGAATGGTGCACGTCAGGCAGAAGTAACTATTAACGGAATTGGCGAACGTGCCGGCAACACTTCGATGGAAGAAATTGTTATGATACTAAAGAGCCATAAAGAATTAAACATCGATACGAATATCAATACACATAAAATTTATCCGGCAAGCCGTATGGTTTCAAGCTTGATGAACATGCCTATACAGCCGAACAAAGCCATCGTCGGTCGCAACGCCTTTGCTCACTCATCGGGAATCCATCAGGATGGTGTCCTTAAAAATACGCAGACATATGAAATCATTGATCCGCACGATGTCGGTATCGACGAAAATTTAATTATCCTTACTGCGCGCAGCGGACGGGCAGCTCTTAAGCATCGTCTGGAAGTATTAGGTATCGAACTGACGCAGGAGAAACTGGATAAGGTATACGAAGATTTCTTGAAACTGGCCGACCGCAAGAAAGAGATTCATGATGACGATATTCTGGTACTGGCCGGAGCCGACAGAAGTATCAATCATCGTGTAAAGATTGATTATCTGCAAGTGACAAGCGGCGTCGGTGTAAGGTCTGTCGCTTCATTAGGTCTGAATATCTCCGGCGAAAAGTTCGAAGCAGCAGCCGAAGGCAATGGTCCGGTTGATGCGGCTATCAAGGCATTGAAGAAAATCATCAACCGACAGATGACCCTGAAAGAGTTTACAATCCAGGCCATCAGCAAAGGCAGTGACGACGTAGGCAAAGTGCACATGCAGGTTGAATATGGTGGAAACTTTTATTATGGGTTTGGTGCAAACACAGATATTATTGCCGCATCGGTAGAAGCTTATGTTGACTGTATCAACAAATTTAAAATAGAGAATATATAATACGAACAACAAAATCATAGGATATATGAACACATTATTCGATAAGATCTGGGATTCACATGTTGTACAAAAAGTAGATGGTGGTCCCACACAATTATACATCGACAGACTTTATTGCCATGAGGTAACAAGTCCTCAGGCTTTTGACGGACTGCGTGAACGAGGTCTGCAATGTTTCCGTCCGAAACAGATATTCTGCATGCCCGATCACAATACACCTACCCACGATCAGGATAAACCTATTGCCGATGCCATATCGAAAAAACAAGTCGATACACTCGAAAGAAATGCACGCGACTTCGGTCTCTCTTATTATGGTATGATGAACCGAAAGAACGGCATCATTCATGTAGTCGGCCCCGAACGTGGTCTGACCCTTCCGGGAATGACCATTGTCTGCGGAGATTCGCATACCTCGACCCACGGAGCTTTGGGTGCCGTTGCTTTTGGCATCGGAACCAGTGAAGTTGAAATGGTACTGGCTTCGCAGTGTATCCTTCAGACAAAACCCAAAAGTATGCGTATCACTATCGATGGCAAATTGAAAAAAGGGGTCATTGCCAAAGATATTGCACTTTATCTGATGTCCAAAATGACCACCAGCGGAGCTACAGGTTATTTTGTGGAATATGCCGGCGAAGCCATACGCAGCCTTACAATGGAAGGCCGGCTTACGCTCTGTAACTTATCCATAGAGATGGGTGCTCGCGGAGGAATGATTGCACCTGATGAAACAACCTTTGCTTATATCAAAGGACGGGAATTCGCACCTAAAGGAGAAGCGTGGGATAAAGCTGTAGCTTATTGGCGAACGCTCAAGAGCGGGAACGACGCCGTTTTCGATAAAGAAATTGGTTTCGATGCCGCCGACATCAATCCAATGATCACCTACGGAACAAACCCCGGGATGGGAATGGCGATAACAGACAACATTCCGACAACCGACAAGATGGATGAAGTTGTCAAGACTTCATTCAATAAATCAATGTCATATATGGGTTTCACTCCCGGCGAAAAACTGCTCGGCAAAAAGATCGACTACGTATTCCTCGGCTCATGTACCAATGGGCGTATTGAAGATTTCCGTGCATTTGCTTCCATTATCAAAGGACATAAGAAAGCAGATCATGTAATAGCATGGATTGTCCCCGGCTCTTGGGAAGTTGATAAGCAGATCCGCGATGAAGGCATCGATACAATACTTCGCGAAGCAGGATTCGAAATCCGTCAGCCGGGTTGTTCTGCCTGTCTGGCAATGAACGATGACAAGATTCCTGCAGGCAAATATGCCGTATCGACATCCAACCGCAATTTCGAAGGACGTCAGGGTCCGGGAGCACGCACCTTATTAGCCGGGCCATTGGCAGCGGCCGCTGCAGCGATAACAGGATGTATCACCGATCCGAGAGAGTTCATGAAATAGTTTAAGTCTGATTTATAAACATATTCAAATTAGAAATAACGATGAAACAGAAATTTAATATAATAACATCGCCCTGCGTACCTCTGCCTTTAGAAAATGTAGATACGGATCAGATTATCCCGGCCCGTTTTCTGAAGGCCACCGATAAGAAAGGATTCGGTGAAAATCTGTTCCGCGACTGGAGATATGACAAACAGGGGAATAAAATATCATCCTTTGTTCTCAATGATCCGACTTACAGCGGAAAGATCCTTATAGCAGGCAAAAACTTCGGAAGCGGTTCAAGTCGCGAACATGCAGCCTGGGCTATTGCCGACTATGGGTTTCGCGTTGTCGTATCAAGCTTTTTTGCCGATATCCATAAGAACAATGAACTAAACAATTTCGTTCTGCCGGTTGTGGTAAGTGAAGCCTTTCTGGGTAATCTGTTCAAATCTATCTATGCCGACCCGAAGACGGAAGTCGAAGTAAACCTTCCGATGCAAACCATCACCAACAAGGCGACTGGCGAAAGTGAACATTTTGAAATCAATGCCTACAAGAAAAATTGTTTGATGAATGGACTTGACGATATCGATTATCTTCTTGCCAATAAATCCAAAATAGAAGCTTACGAACAAAGGATGAATTAGCATACAAATAAAACCAAAGAGTATGATAGAAATAATTGATACTACCCTACGGGAAGGAGAACAAACAACAGGTGTTTCGTTTGCCGCACATGAAAAGCTAAGTATAGCACAGGCACTATTCGAACTAGGCGTCAATCGTATCGAGATAGCTTCGGCACGTGTTTCCGACGGCGAATTTGAAGCAGTGAAACACATCGCGTCTATTGCTAAGCGTACCAAGCATATCGACAAACTTGAAGTACTCGGTTTTGTTGATGGCGAAACTTCACTCAACTGGATTGAATCAGCAGGATGCCATGTCGATAACCTTTTGTGTAAAGGCTCATACAAACATGTGACTGAACAACTGCGTAAAACACCGGAACAACATATCGCCGACATTCGCGAGCTTATAAATAAAGCGACACAGAGGGGCATCGACATCAACATCTATTTGGAAGACTGGTCGAATGGGATGAAAAATTCGCCCGAATATGTATTTCAGATGATTGATTCGCTCCGCGATTTGCCTATCAGGCACTATATGCTACCTGATACGTTAGGCATCTTGAACCCTGAGAATACTTTTGACTATTGCAAGCAGATGGTTACAAAGTACCCCGATCTGAAATTTGACTTTCATGCACACAACGATTATGATTTGGCCGTTGCTAACGTCTTTTCGGCTATCCGTGCAGGCATTCGTGGCATTCACACAACGTTGAACGGATTGGGTGAACGCGCAGGCAATGCCCCGCTCAGCAGCGTTATGGCAATCCTCAAAGATCAAATGAACGAAGAAACGACATTACATGAAAGCAAGATCAACAGTGCCAGTCGTTTGGTTGAAACCTTTTCAGGCATTCACATACCACCGAATAAACCTATCATTGGTGAATTTGTGTTCACTCAATGCTCGGGTGTTCATGCCGATGGCGACAGTAAAGATCATTTGTATTGTAACGATCTGTTACCGGAACGCTTCGGTCGAGTACGCGAATATGCCCTGGGCAAGACCTCCGGCAAAGCCAATATCCGAAAGAATCTCGAAGCACTGGGTATTGATATCGACGAATCATCCATGCGCAAAGTAACCGAACGGATTGTCGAACTGGGCGACAAAAAGGAGATGGTTACAACCGAAGACCTGCCGTATATTGTAAGTGATGTACTTCATCATGATACAATATCGGATCAACGTATCCGCGTATTGAACTATTCATTATCTTTGGCCCAGGGTTTGAAACCGATGGCAACGTTGAAGATCGAAATCAACGGAGAAGCTTACGAGCAATCGGCTTCAGGCGATGGACAGTATGATGCTTTCGTGCGTGCATTGAGAAAAATCTACTCAGACCTCGGACGTCCATTCCCGATGCTGACGAACTATACCGTTTCCATTCCGCCCGGAGGTCGCACCGATGCATTCGTGCAAACGATCATCAGCTGGAATTATGCGGGCGTAGACTTCAAAACGCGCGGTCTCGATGCCGATCAGATTGAAGCCGCTATAAAAGCTACAGTCAAAATGCTCAATAAAATTGAACAATAATATAATTAGATTATGAAAACATTAACTATTGCGCTTGTAGCGCACGACAATCGGAAAGCCGATATGGTAGAATGGGCCACTCATAATGCAAAATTTCTATCACATCACCATATTGTATGTACCGGGACAACCGGCAACTTGGTTCAAAGTGCATTCGAAGAGAAAGGAATTCATGCCGATATCAAATGTATGCATTCAGGTCCGCTTGGCGGTGACGCCGAAATTGCCGCAATGGTTGTTCGTAAAGAAATTGATCTTGCCGTTTTTCTGATCGATGACTTGAACCCGCAGCCTCACGAAGCCGACATACAGATGTTGCTCCGTCAGTGCCGTGTACACAATGTGCCTATCGCATGCAACCGATACAGTGCCGACTTGATGCTGACCAGCACTCTTTGGGACGATGAATCATACATCCCCACCGAACCTAAATACATTTATTTTGATCGTAATACAAAACAATGAAACTAAATATCGCATTACTTCCCGGTGACGGAATTGGTCCCGAGATTATGGAACAAGGAATGAAAGCTGTTCAGGCCGTATGCAACAAATTCGGCCATGAACTTAGTTATAAACACGCATTGGTTGGTGCCTGCGCCATCGACGCAACAGGTAATCCGTATCCTGACGCGACACATGATATCTGCATGCAGAGCGATGCCGTCTACTTCGGCGCTATAGGTTCGCCCAAGTATGACAACAACCCGGATGCAAAAGTACGTCCAGAACAAGGGCTGCTGGCTATGCGCAAAAAGCTGGGGCTGTTTGCCAACATTCGTCCGGTAACTGCATTCCCTTCGTTATTACACAAATCTCCTTTGCGCGCCGAATTGGTGGATGGTGCCGATTTTATATGTATCCGAGAACTGACGGGTGGACTCTACTTCGGTCGCCCGCAAGGCCGCAGCGAAGATGGCAACACCGCCTATGATACTTGTGTTTACAGCCGGGAAGAGATTGAACGTATCGTACGTCTGGCTTACCAGTATGCAGAGAAACGCCGTAAAAAAGTAAGTGTTGTTGATAAAGCCAATATTCTGGCTACTTCACGTCTGTGGAGGCAGGTGGCTCAAGAAATAGCCAAAGATTTTCCGGATGTGGAATCCGAATATCTGTTTGTTGACAATGCCGCCATGCGTCTGGTTCAATGGCCGAAAAGCTTCGATATCATCGTCACCGAGAACATGTTCGGAGATATTCTAACCGATGAAGCCTCTGTCATCACAGGCTCACTCGGCATGCTCCCGTCGGCCTCCATCGGTTTGCATACTTCGCTGTTCGAACCGATCCATGGTTCATATCCGCAGGCTGCAGGTAAGAACATAGCCAATCCGCTGGCTGCCATACTGAGTGGTGCGCTGATGTTCGAGTATGCTTTCAATCTGACGGATGAAGGTGCACTGATTCGTAAAGCCGTTGCTGCTTCGATGGATGCGGGTATTGTTACCGAAGATATTGCCAGCAATAGCAAAGCCTATCACACGACAGAAGTCGGCGACTGGATTGCGGAATATATTAAAAAAGCCTGATACTGAACATATCATCACAGAAAAGGTTGAGTTGAGAAAATCCGCTCAACCTTTTTTTATTTATTCTGTCTAACCCACAATACAACTCCTAACATACAAAATCGCACATCAAGAGAACAAACAGGATTGAATGGTCGGATGAAAGTTCGAAATGATCGGACGAAACGAGATAAATGTCGAATTGTTCTTGACTAAATTATTTGCATGCTATATTTTTATACCGTAAACAACAAACAGTAAGTTATGAGAAAAATCAATTTAGCAAGCAGATTCGCCGCAAGCGTATTATTAATGATAATGGCATTGACCACAAGCGCTCAGACGCTTGTCAAGGGTGTACTTTTGGATTCGCTCACGAACGAGAGCGAGCCTTACGCAACCATACGCTTTTCAAAGAAATCAGCACCTGACAAGCCGATCGCACTGGCGGCTACGGGATTACAGGGAGAATTTCAGGAAAAGGTCAACGGCAAAGGAGAATATATTGTTACCTTTAGTTCCGTAGGAAAAACTACTGTAAAAAGAAACTTCATCTTAAACGGTGAAAAAGCCCTCGACCTGGGTAAAATATTCATCTCAGATGATGTAAAAATGTTGGGAGCCGTAGAGGTCGTTGCACAAAAGCCGTTAGTAACCATGGAAGTAGACAAACTCAACTACAGTGTAGCCGACGATCCTGACTCGAAAACCTACACTGTCATAGACATGCTGCGTAAGGTGCCTATGGTAACAGTCGACGGGAATGATAACATTACCGTCAACGGCAGCAGCAGCTTCAAAGTATATGTAGATGGCCGTCCGAACGTAATGATCAGCAGCAATCCTTCCATCACTCTCAAAGCTATGCCTGCTTCATTAATTAAATCCATTGAGGTTATTACCAATCCGGGAGCAAAATACGATGCCGAAGGTGTGGGCGGGGTACTCAACCTTGTCACCAACCAACAGTCGGGACAGAAAAAAATCACAAACAACGGCACGAATGTCACACTGAGAGCCGGAGTCAACTCGCGCGGCTATCTCTCGGGAATATACGTCACCTCACAAAAAGATAAATTGACCGTTTCAGCCAACGGATACCATGTCTATACCCGAATGAAAGACATGAAGACTGACATGCAGCGCACACAAACAAGCAGTTCCGGTCATTCTCTGATTGACTTCAACCAGAACATGGATAACAAAGTCAGATTAACGATGGGAGATATAGATGCCAGCTATGACATGGATTCGCTCAATCTTATTTCCGCTTCTTTCGGGGTGAGAGGCATGAGCAACGACAATAACGGAACAGGCTACAACAGGATGAATGGAGGTTATTACGGAACCGGGTTCGGATACACGGCTCAGACAAACACAAACATGTATAATTTTTCGATCAACGGAAGCCTCGACTTTCAGCATTCGTTTGCGAACCACAAAGGTCGTCTCCTCACTGCATCCTATCGTCTTTCAACAACACCTCAAAAAAATAATACCTATAGTGACTTCGAAAGCGATGATAACACAATGCTCAATCTGACTGACCGCTGGCTCAATGAACACGCAAACACAATGGAAAACACCTTCCAGATTGACTATACGATGCCGCTTGCAACAGGTCAGAATTTTGATGCAGGTGTGAAATACATACTTCGCAGTAACCGTTCGAACTCAAAATACTACCTGGATGAATCGGGCAATTATGTCTTCGACGACAACAGCAGCATGAATTATCATCATGACAACAACATCGTGGCAGCTTACTCGGAATACGCCTTAAACAAAGCCAAGTACGGATTAAAAGCAGGATTGCGTTATGAATATACATTTCAGGACGTAAAATATCTTTCCGGCAGGGGAGAAGACTTCACTTCCAACTATGGGAACCTTGTTCCATCGGCATCAATCACTTATAAGCTCGGACAAAGCAAGAACATCGGGCTGACCTACAACTTAAGAATCAGTCGTCCGGGCATCACCTACCTGAATCCATATGTCAATACACAGGACCCGACGGCAATCACTTACGGCAACAGCAATCTCAAAAGTGAAGAGGCCCACAATTTCGGAATTGTCTATAATCTTTTCAATGCAAAATGGATTGTCAACCTCAACCTGCGCTACAGCCTCTGCAACAACGGCATTGAAGAATACAGTTTCTACAACAATCAAGTACTCAACACTACCTATGGAAATATTGTGAAACGAAAGAACGGAGGCTTATCTGCTTTTATCAACTGGAATGCAAGCAAAAACACACGCATCTATGTCAATGAAAGTGTCAGCTATACGAATATTCGCAGCAACGAGATGGAAATGAAAAACCATGGCTGGAACAATTCACTATTTGTCGGATTTCAGCAAACACTACCCTGGCAACTCCGCTTCTCTGCCAATCTCATGACGAGTACAAAGATGCAGAACCTGCAGGGATGGTCTTCAGGCTATACCATGGACATCTTCAACATTTCAAAGACCTTCCTGAACGATAAACTCAGCGTAAATCTCGGCACAGCAGCCCTGCTCAGCAAGAATATCAAGATCAACAGTTACCGTCACGGAAGCGATTACGAAACCATTTCACACACGACAATCCCTATCCGGATGATCGCCCTTTCAGTCTCATACTCTTTCGGCGACAAGAAAACCAACGTAAAGAAGAGTCAAAAAACCATCAACAACGACGACCTCATCAACAAGCAATCACAGTCGGAACAAATTGGTACCATCGGGGCAAACAATTAAAAGAAAACCCCTATATTCGCATAATCAATAAAGAAGACAATGGACAACGAGAAGATACAGCATAAGACAGGCATGGTAAAATACATGAGTTTTATCATCTGGACTCTTTTGCTGATTCTTCCCGCTTTGATTGATTTTGTCATCAGCGTCAACCTCAACGAAATGATAATTGTATTAAAGGCTTCTTTATGGATTCTTTTGCCCTTTGCCTTCATCTATTTTATCAATTATTACCTGATCATTCCAAGGACATTATTGATCAACAAAAGGAAATGGTTTTTTATCTGTAACATCATTCCTGTTCTGATTGTCACTTTCATCACCCTTATTCTACTCTATCAAGGTTCTCCACTTGTTAAAGGCAATCCAAATGCTACTACAGGACTTATTATGGTGGTGTCAATCAGTTCTATATCCTCCTTTGCCATCACAATAGGAGGTGCAGTGGCCTTCCGATACTCCGCATACTGGAGCGAAATGCAAATGAAAAAACAGGAAGAAGAGCAGAAGAAAAGTGAAGCGGAACTGGCTTGGCTGAAAAACCAACTTAACCCACATTTTCTATTCAACACACTTAATAACATCTCCAGTCTGATACAAATTGACCCCGACGAAGCACAGGAAAGCATCAGTCAGTTGAGTGACCTGCTCCGTTATGCGCTTTACGACAGCAATGTACCTAAAATGCCGCTTTCTGATGAAATTAATTTCATGAAAAATTATATCCGATTAATGCAACTACGCTGCCCGGAAAGGACAGACATCCAAGTCGAAATGGAATGTCCATCCGAAAACCCCAAAATACTTCCGTTACTTTATATCACACTGATAGAAAATGCCTTTAAGCACGGATTAAGTAATAATCGCGACTCTTTCATTCATATCCGTCTTGGTCAAGAAAATAAGAAACTAATTTTCACCATCAAAAACAGTTATTTTCCGAAGAGTGCGAACAACCACAGCGGTTCGGGCATAGGACTGGAGAATCTCAGACGCCGTCTCGAACTGGTTTACCCAAAACAATACGAGCTAATAACGGAGCAACGCGATGAGATCTATTTTGCACAACTAATACTAAATATATGATAACAAAATGGAAGAGAATCAGAATACAACTAAACTGACCTGCATGATTGTAGATGACGAACCACTTGCCATCCGCCTGCTGGAGAACTTCATCAATAAGACGCCTTATCTGACGCTTAGTTCTTCGTATGATAACTCCATAGAGGCGCTTCATATAGAGCAGATTCATCCGGTGAATATTCTTTTTTTAGATATTCAGATGCCCGACCTAGACGGTATGGAGCTTTCGCGAATGGTTCCCGAGGAAACTCGTATTATTTTCACTACGGCATTCAAACAATATGCATTTGAGAGTTACGAAGTGAGCGCACTCGATTTTTTATTGAAGCCTATCAGTTACAAAAAATTTTTGGAAGCGACGGCAAAAGCAGTCAAATGGTTTGAAAGGACAGCTTCTACAAGTTTAGATACCAAGCCGGATGAAAACAGCGACTTCATTTTTGTCAAGAGTAATTCGCAGTTAGTACGTGTAGATATCAGAACCATCGCCTACGTAAGCGGCATGAAAGACTATACACGCTTTTTCTTCAACGACGGCAAACGTCCTTTAACTGCGCTTATGACGATGAAAGCAGTGGAAGAACTTCTCCCCGCCTCACGCTTCATGCGGGTTCACCGTTCATACATCGTATCTTTAGACAAGATCTGTTCTATAGACCGAAACAACTGCATATATATCTGCAACGAGGTGATCCACGTTTCCGACGCTTACCGGGATATCTTTAGCGAGTATTTGAAAAGCAAGAGCTGATTAATTAATCTCTCAGTTCGGATATCATTATTAAACTCCCGTTTTTACTCGTGGTGATACGGCTCATGATTGAGTATAGTCATCGCACGATAAAGTTGTTCAACAAATATAAGTCTTATCATCTGATGCGAAAAAGTCATTTTACTCAGCGAAACCTTTTCGGAAGCCGTCTTATAGACAACCTCGCTGAATCCATAAGGCCCTCCTATGATGAATACCAGTCGCTTGGGAACATTCTGCATCTTCTTTTCCAGATAGGAAGCAAATTGCATGGACGTAAACTCCTTGCCTCCTTCATCAAGCAAAACCACATAATCGCCCGGAAGCAGTGCTTTGAGAATCTGCTCGCCCTCCTTCTCCTTCTGCTGACTCTCATTAAGACTCTTTGCATTCTTAATATCAGAAATAACCTCCATCGTAAAAGGAATATAATGACTCAAACGGCATTTATACTCGTTGATTCCCTCTGCGAAATAGGCAGCATCCGTTTTTCCTATGACAATCAATGCAATCTTCATCAACAACAAATTTGTATCATGCTGCAAAGGTAATAAATCGTTTAAAAACTTCATACCCAATGGCAACAATAGTGGTTTATTCGCCTTATTCCTTCCTTTTTATGAGAAACGATTGTATCTTTGCACTCGCTTAAAGAGAAAAATATGATTTCAGTTGAAGGACTAACAGTTGAGTTTGGCGGATTTACGCTTTTTAATGATATATCTTTTGTGGTAAACAAAAAAGACCGTATCGCCCTTGTCGGTCGCAATGGTGCCGGCAAATCAACATTGCTAAAAATTTTAGCCGGCCTGCAAACTCCTACGGACGGGCATGTCAGTGTACCCAAAGATACATCCATCGGGTACCTTCCACAACAAATGAAGCTTGCCGATATCTGTACCGTACGTGAAGAAGCCGAACAGGCTTTCAATCATATCCATGATATGGAAAAAGATATCGATCGGCTCAACAACCAGCTTGCCAACAGGACGGACTACGAAACGGAGTCTTATCAGAACCTGATTGATCGAGTGACACACCTGACAGAACATTACCAGCTCATGGGAGGAAGTAATTATCAGGCAGAGTTAGAACGTACGCTGATCGGGCTGGGATTTTTACGCGAAGATTTTGATCGTCCTACATCCGAATTCAGTGGTGGATGGCGTATGCGTATCGAACTAGCCAAGCTATTACTGCGCAAACCGGACATCTTATTGCTGGATGAACCTACCAACCACCTCGATATCGAATCTATCCAATGGCTGGAAACGTTCATTGCAACACGAGCCAATGCGGTTCTTCTGGTTTCTCATGACCGCGCATTCATCAACAATACAACGATGCGTACCATTGAGATTGAACTGGGACGCATCTACGACTATAAAGTCAAATATAATGAGTTCATGCAACTCCGCAAGGAACGACGAGATCAGCAGCTTCGCGCTTACGAAAACCAGCAAAAGATGCTGGCCGACACAGAAGCCTTTATCGAACGTTTTCGCTATAAGCCTACCAAATCGACACAAGTGCAGTCGCGCATCAAGCAACTCGAGAAAGTAGAACGCATTGAAATGGATGAGGTCGACACAGCTATGCTGAATCTGAAATTTTCACCTGCGCCACGATCCGGTTCATATCCGGTTATTGCCGAAGATGTAGCGAAAAGCTTCGGCAACCACCTGGTGTTCGAGCATGCTACGTTTACGATTAATCGTGGAGAAAAGGTTGCTTTCGTTGGTAAAAATGGCGAAGGCAAATCTACTCTGGTAAAATGTATCATGGGAGAAATAAATGATTTTACAGGAAAACTGCAAATAGGGTACAATGTCAAGATTGGTTACTTCGCACAAAATCAGGCACAACTGTTGGATGGCGAACGTACAGTTTTCGAAACCATCGACTACGTGGCTCAAGGCGACATCCGCACCAGGATTCGTGATATCCTGGGTGCCTTCATGTTTGGCGGTGAAGCCTCGGACAAAAAAGTGAAAGTTCTTTCAGGAGGCGAAAAGGCCCGGCTGGCAATGATCAGGCTATTGTTGGAACCTGTAAATTTGTTGATTCTCGATGAACCTACAAACCATCTCGACATGCCTTCGAAAGATGTACTAAAGAATGCCTTAAAGGATTTTGACGGGACAGTGATCGTTGTATCGCACGACCGCGAATTCCTCGACGAGCTTGTTGACAAAGTCTACGAGTTTGGCAACAAACGAGTGAAAGAGCATCTGGGCGGCATCTATGATTTTCTTGAGCACAAAAAAATAGACAACTTACAAGAACTGGAACGCTCTTCGCAAAAAAAAGCATCAATAATAGTTGATGAGCAGCCTACGCAAAGCAAACTATCTTACGAAGCCAAGAAGGAACAAAACCGGTTATTAAAGAAACTGGAAAAACAAGTGAGCGACACAGAGGCCAATATCAGTAAACTAGAGAACAAAATCTCTGAGATCGAAACCAGACTGGCAACCCCTGAAGGAAGTAGTGACTCCTCACTCTACTCCGACTACTCCGACACAAAAAAACAACTCGCAGAAGCAATGGACCTGTGGGCAGGGCAAACGACCGAACTGGAAGAATTAAAAAAGGAAAACGGAATATGACAACTGAACAGCAAGACAAAGTAAACAAAATAACACGCATCGCCAACGGAAAAATTCTCACTTCCAAAGGATGGATCGGACATGGCAATTTATTTCTCAAAGGAAACAAAATCTGGAAGCTCGAGCATGAAGACCAGCCTCTCACGAATGAAGAAAAAGTATTCGATGCCGAAGGTATGTATGTCGTTCCCGGTGGAATAGACCTGCATGTGCATGGAGGAGGAGGACACGATTTTATGGAAGGAACGGAAGAATCTTTTCGTACGGCCGTTGGAGCACATATGCAGCACGGAACGACAGCCATTCTTCCTACACTGGCAGCTTCAACATTTCCAATGATACGCGCAGCCGTAGCCACTACCGAGAAATTGATGGCTGAGGAGAACAGTCCGATCATCGGGCTTCATCTGGAAGGCCCGTACATCAATAAGATGATGGCTGGAGGACAAATTCCCGAGAACATCAAGGATCCTGACCCCGACGAATACATGCCATTACTGGAAGAGACACGATGCATCAAGCGTTGTGACGCAGCTCCCGAGCTGCCCGGTGCTTTAGCCTTTGGAAAATATGTCTCGTCAAAAGGTATACTGACAGCCATTGCCCACACAGAAGCCGAATACAATTTAGTAAAGGCGGCCTACGAGGCGGGCTATACTCATGCCACCCATTTTTATAACGCGATGCATGGATTTCATAAATGTCGTGAATTCAAACACGAAGGCACCGTCGAAAGTGTCTATCTGATAGAACCCATGACTGTTGAACTGATAGCCGACGGCATACATGTTCCACCTGCCATCTTACGCTTGGTATATAACATCAAGCGGGCGGAGCGGATCTGTCTCATCACCGATGCTATGGCTTGTTCGGCAGGAGGTTCCGACAAAATTTATGACAAGCGTGTCATCATCGAAGACGGTGTATGCAAACTCACTGACCGTTCTTCTCTCGCCGGGAGTATAGCCACGATGGACAGACTCATACGAACGATGGTACAAAAAGCAGGTATTCCTTTGGAAGAGGTTATCCGAATGTCGTCCGAAACACCGGCAAAACTGATGAATATATTCGCCCGAAAAGGTTCTATTGAAATAGGCAAAGACGCCGATATAGTCGTCTATGACTCCGATTTGAATATACGGGCCGTCTGGGCAATGGGAAATTTAGTTACAACAACAACTTATAGATAAATTTAAAAACCGGTGGTAACAATACCCCACCAAAATGTGTTACTTTTGTAATTTAAGATCATTTACAGACTAAACACAAAATAAACATGAAAACAGATTTAAGTTCACAGATTTCTCTGACACGAATCCCGCAAAGATACTATCGTCCCGAGAATGCTTTTGAACATTCCGTACTGACGCGTCTGGAAAAGATTCCGACTATCATTTATGAGTCGGCAGACGAAGGATCTTTCGCTATTGCCAAAGAAATTGCGACACAAATTCGTAAAAAACAAGAATTAGGAGAGAACTTCGTCATCGCTTTACCTGGCGGCCGTTCTCCACTCAGTGTATATAAGGAACTCATCCGCATGCACAAAGAGGAACAGCTAAGCTTTCACAATGTGATTGCTTTTGCCGAATATGAATTCTATCCGCTCACATCTCCTTCAGCCGGAAATATAGCCCGATTGAAAGAGGCTTTGCTCGATAATGTCGATATCGACCCGGAGAATGTGCACTTGATTGACGGCTGCATGCCTAAAGATGCAATCTTGGATTTTTGCCGTTCATACGAAAATCAAATTCAGGATGTTGGTGGATTGGATTATATTCTTCTAGGCGTTGGCCGCACAAGCAACATCATGTTCAACGGTGCCGGCTCGTCACTCAACTCTCACACACGTATGGCCATGATCGAAGGCTCTGCCCGCAAAGAAGCCGCCCGTACATTCACCTCCGTGGAAAATGTTCCGGCCGGTGTTATCACCATGGGACTGGCCACGATGATGAAGGCTCGCAACGTAATTCTGATGGCCTGGGGTGAAGATAAGGCAGGTATCATTGCCAAGACCGTTGAAGAAAAAGCCAACGATGCTGTTCCTTCCTCTTATCTGCAAAATCATCAGAATGCCAAAGTAATCGTTGATTTATCAGCAGCTTTCGAGCTGACACGTGTTAGTCACCCCTGGCTGGTTACCACCTGCGAATGGGACAATAAGCTGATCCGTCGTGCCATCGTATGGCTGTGTCAACTGACAGGCAAACCCATTCTGAAACTCACAAACAAAGATTACAGCGAAAACAGTCTGGGTGAACTGCTTACCCTTTTCGGATCGGCATACAACGTAAACATCAAGATATTCAATGATATTCAACATACTATTACCGGATGGCCGGGTGGCAAACCCAATGCCGACGATTCAAACCGTCCTGAACGTGCCAATCCGTATCCGAAGAAAATCATTGTATTCAGTCCCCATCCCGACGATGATGTTATTTCTATGGGTGGAACACTCCGCCGCCTCTGCGATCAGCACCACGATGTACATGTTGCTTATGAAACATCAGGCAATATTGCAGTAGGTGACGAAGAGGTTGTTCGTTACTGCGAATATCTGCGCGATGTATGCGAAAAATATGCCGTAGGTAATTCATCCGTAAAAGACAAGGCGAACGAGATCATCAAGTATTTGCGCTATGAAAAGGTTGACAATGGCAAGCCTGAACGAAAGGATGTCCTTTTCATGAAAGGGACTATCCGTCGTGAAGAGGCCCGTCACGCATGCCGTTACTCAGGCGTAAAAGACGACCATGTACACTTCCTCGATCTGCCGTTCTATGAGACCGGTCTGGTTAAAAAAAATGACTTGAGCGAGATCGACAAGGATGTTGTAAAGAAGCTTTTACTCGAGATCAAGCCTGATGAAATGTTCGTCGCCGGCGACCTTGCCGATCCTCACGGTACTCACAAAGTATGCTTGGACGCTGTCCTGGCTGCTATCGATGAAGTGAAAGATGAAGAATGGCTGAAGAAATGTCGTATCTGGATGTACCGCGGTGCATGGGCCGAATGGGAAATGGACCACGTAGAAATGGCCGTTCCTATATCACCTGAAGAGTTGCGTCACAAACGTAATGCGATCCTGAAGCATCAGTCACAGGCCGAAAGCGCTCCATACCTGGGTGACGACGAGCGTCTGTTCTGGCAACGCGCCGAAGACCGAAACCGTGCAACGGCCGAACTTTATCATCAACTTGGACTTGCTTCGTATGAGGCTATAGAGGCTTTTGTACAGTATATTCCGTTAAGATAACAAGATAAGGAAGAGAGCCGTGCCCAAAATAGGCAAAACAAAATAGAACGAATAAAGGAGGTGCTTTTACCAAAACGCCTCCTTTTTCATAATACGTTTAAATTAGTAACCATAAAATGAAGATTGATATATGTTTTTCGCCGGCATTATACCCGGCTTACCATAATCCGGAGGCTGTTGCCGTCGTCACCGATGTGTTTCGTGCTACCACCACCATGGCTGCCGCTTTTGGCAATGGCGTCAGGAGTATCCGGCCGGTGGCTACCATTGAAGAAGCGCAGGATTATAAGAGTAAGGGCTGGCTGGTAGGCGCCGAACGGAATGTAAAACGTTGCGATTTTGCCGATTTTGGCAACTCTCCATCCGATTACAAGCCGGAGATTGTCCATGGAAAAGATATCGTGTTCACTACCACTAACGGTACACGTGCCATCACCATCGCCAAAGAAGCCCGCCAGGTTGTCACCGGCGCATTTGTAAACCTGCAAGCTGTTGCCGATTACTGCCTGGAGCACAAACGGGATGTCGTCGTGGTTTGTGCTGCCTGGTGCGAAAAGGTGAACATTGAAGACACCATTTTTGGTGGAGCGCTGACAGACGTTCTAGTGCAAACGAGACAATATACTACAGGTAGCGATGCGGCTATCATTGCACGTGATATGTGGACGTCCCATAAAGATAATCTCCTCTCCTATCTGGAACATACTGACCACATGGCCAGGCTGAAGGCGAACCATCTCGAAAAGGACATCCCTTACTGTCTGACTCAAAGCACCATCAACAAAGTACCCGAACTAACCATTGAAAACGGAATATTAATTCTAAAATAGACAATGAATACAACCGATAGAGAAAAAAAGATCCGCTTCGGCGTTGTGGGCAGTAATTTTATCAGCGACTGGGTGATTGCCGGTGCCCGCGAGGATCCGCGTTTTGAGCTTGTGGCCATTTATTCGCGTACACAGGAAAGAGCCGATTTCTTTGCGGCAAAACATCATATTCCATTCACTTTTGTGTCACTGGAAGCAATGGTTTCCAGTCCGCTTATTGATGCCGTCTATATTGCTTCACCCAATTTTCTCCATGCCGAACAAAGCATCTTCTGCATGCAGCATGGCAAGCATGTACTATGTGAGAAACCACTCGCCTCGAACGCCCGTGAAGCCCGTACGATGATCGCAGCCTCAAAACAATATGATGTCACACTGATGGAGGCCATGAAACCTACGCTGACTCCAAATTTCCGAGCCGTAATTGATAATATAAGCCGCATCGGCACCGTCCGCCGCTATTTCGCATCCTATTGCCAATACTCTTCCCGCTATGACAAATTTAAGGAAGGAATTGTACTGAACGCCTTCAATCCAAAGCTTTCTAACGGATCTATCATGGATATAGGTATCTACACCATCTACCCGATGGTAGTGCTCTTCGGACGTCCGTCAAAAATCGATGCATCAGGTATTGTCCTGTCATCAGGTACCGACGGACAGGGGGCTATCAACTTTACCTACGAAAAGATGAATGCCACAGTCCTCTTCTCTAAGATTGCCAATTCATCCCTGCCCACCGAGATACAGGGAGAAAAAGGAAACATCACTCTCGACCGCATCAACATCATCAGCAAAGCGGCCTTCACGCCGCGCCAACCGGCAGCTTCTGGCAAAAGGACAATAGCCGAACCGGAAAATATCAGCCGCCCGACAGAGAAGAATGAATATTACTACGAAGTGGCCGAATTTATCGACCTGATACTTGCCGGAAAGCGTGAATCGACAATCAACAGCCATGAGCATTCGCTCATCACCCTGGAGATCATCGATGAAGCACGCCAGCAACTAGGTGTCGTATATCCGGCCGACAATATCAGTTGACAACAGATCGTCGCAAACTGGCCACTCAGAATCTTTATTGGCTCATTCTTTCTCGTGAAGACGCTGGAAGTAAGAAACGACAAACTGCCAGTCGTCTTGAATGATGGCTTTACCCCGTTCAAGACTTTCATTGCTCCTGATCTGAGCATCGTCCAGCATCCCGAGTGCCTGCATCTTCTCCAGTAAGGCGAAAGGACATAGAGTATGTGTGAAGAACAAAACAGCACCTGACTGTGCTGTCTTTGGATCATAGAACGGATTCTTCGGATCTTTAATAAACTCTACACCGTTCGATATAATCTGAACACCGCTATCCGGTAAAGCATAAATAGCACACTTATCTTTGAGCGATTTCATATCGATACCCGGCAACTCTTTAATGCCCAGCTTGTCATTCAGAAAATCAACCAGCTCCTGCTTGGAAGATTCATACACAAACAGATTCTCTCCCGATACGCTCACAAACTTGTCGTACAAATCTTTGGCAGTAACGGGATCAAATTTCTGCTCCTTATCCATATACATCTCATACTTTTCTGCGCAAGCTTTAAACAAAGGATAATCAGGATGATCCTCCGGGAAAATCAGCGCTAACCACTTTGGTGTCGTATATGCCAGAAATGGTGTTCTGCCATAATGCGCCATACCGAAACGCAGTGTTATATAATTTTCATAACTTCCTTTCTTGTCCGGCGTATTCTCTACGTAATCAGAATAAAGACGAACAACCTCTTCTTCACTATTTACTGTCAAATAGGAATTATAATGCATCCACAAAAGTACATTTTGATAGTCTTCTTCCGTCTGATAACGAGTAGACGGCGAAAACATAGCCTTGAAAAGGCTATTCTCAGGAGCCACCTCCCAATTATCATTAAAAATATTATTGATCTCTCCACCCACGATATTCAGTAACGAATTATCCGGATTGATAAAGGCACCATGCTCCAAACCAAAATACTGCTGAGAAAAATGCCACAACAGAAAACGAACATCCGCTTCATTCACTTCATCGTCAAAATAATTATCGCCGGTTGAATAGAATGGCAGGTATTTGCCAAAGCACCGTTTATACTCCTGAATAAATGAATGCCATATATTCAGCCCGGAAATGACATCCTCAAAATAAGCCGTTATTCTTACGGATATCGATCTTACCTGCTCGTCGGACATTCCGATCTCGTTTAAACCGTTTTTATTACAAGCCTGATATACCTCATTTGCTATATCGGTATAATACAAATCCTCTGCAGCAGATTGTTTATATGGATGAACGGCCATCCATTCTTTAGGGTAAATTTTAGAAATTTTCATCATCAATTATTCTTACACTATAATATTTAATGAGTGAGTAAAAATGAAACGTGCACCGGTTGTATAGTCTTTATCTACGTATACTTTTCCGTTCACACGATCAGCAATGATACGGCAGATAGAAAGTCCGAGGCCTGTACCCTGCACATGTTCATTTAACTTCTCAAATCGTTCAAAAATGGTATCTTGCTTATCCTGAGGAATACCGCACCCCGTATCGGTAATTGAGAACTCAACAAATCCTTCTTCCTTATGGACGGTATAAGCCAACTCAATAAAACCCTTCTCGGTGAATTTTGTTGCATTTGTCAAAAGGTTTATCAGAACTTGACTCAAACGTATTTTATCCGTTTTCAAAATAAAGTTCTCATCATCTGCGTGAAATTTAAGTTCAACACCCGGTTTTACCCGATGAAGCACACTGTTAAGCGCACTGCGACAACAATCGGCCAAGCGTTCATCACTAAAAGAAAAGCGATAGCGTTCCGACTCCAAGCGCGACAAATCAAGAATATCATTAACCAAATTAAGCAATAACTCCGAATTATCAATTATAATATGCGAATACTCCTTCCGTTCGTCGTTTTTTTCCATCTCACTATCAAGAAGCTGTGTAAAACCAACAATAGCATTGAGCGGTGTGCGGATTTCATGACTCATGTTCGATATAAACAAACTCTTCATGCGATTAGACTCTTCGGCCTGATCACGAGCAATACGCAACTCTTTCTCCGATTTCAACAAATCACCTCTTTCCTTTAGGAGTGCGTTTTTCAGTTTATGCATATGTATATAAACAATTACACCAAGAATCAGAAGTAAAATAAGTGTTATGATAATCGTAAATGTCAATTTCAATTGTTGCTGCTTAACACCCAACTTAAGCTCTTTGACATGAAGTTCTTTCACCTCCAATTGCAACTTATTCATAGCATGCAGCGCATGGATCTGACTCATCTGACGGACGAAGGCCGTCGTATACATTTCTTCATTCTGTCTCAAAAGCTCTTGGTACTGAAGAACTGATTCCTTCAGATTTCCCATCTTGTACAATATTTCGGCACGCAGCTTCATTGGAGCGAAACTCTGCTCCATCTCAATCTCTTTATTGATTTCCGACAACGCTTTATCGTATTGCTTTACAAACATGTAGTATACAGCCTTGCTGTACAAAAAATAAGCTTTTGCATAATCGTCAGTCAATCCATTAATCAAAGGAGTTGCCTGATCCATGCTTAGTCTGGCTGCCTTTTCATTTTTCAACTTCACATTCAGAATTACATCATACGATTTCAGCAGGACAAAACAACGCGAATAAGGGAATAACGGATCATTGCCGAAATAACCGTTCTTGATTTTATCTATATGATCCTTAAGAAAAGCCAGATGACGACGAGCACTTGCCAGTTTATCCAACCTCAATTCGGATTCAATCACGTTACAAATGAATTGAGTCAGATAACGGTACTCATCCTTCTTTTTTTCCAAAAGATTCATGCCTTCGGTAAACAATTCGACGGCTACACTGTCTCTCCCAATCTTCTGATTTATCAACCCCAGAGTCTCACAACTACAGATGATCCCGTTTTCATTTTTATGATCTTTAGCCAAATTATATAGACTTATAGTATTATCAGCTGCTTTTTCCATTTGCCCTTCCCACAACATAAATTGGCACAGGAAACTTTGCGTATCATAATAATAATCGGTGTATTTTTTCATTACCTTTGCCAGCGAATCTGATTTGGCTGCATAGTAGTAAATACTATCCAATAATCCCTCATTATAATAATGACGGGCCAGATAACGAAATGCCCAGTCCTCCATATTCCTTTGATGACTTTTGGTAGCTTCTTTCTCCAGCAAACGAAGCCAGTGAAGTCCGTGCGGATCATCCATGGTGGTACGTGACAAATCCTGCAAAATCTGCAAACGCTTTTCCACGTTTGTCGTTCTCGTTAGTGTAGCAGCCAAACTATCCTCCTTGGAAACAGCTGCAAAAGAGTTAAAAGACAAGCTATTAAGAAGAGAAATCAATATTAGCAATTTGCATAATTTCATAAAATCCTACTATTTTATAGAATCCTCCACATCTTTCTTTTGCAAATATAAGAAATATTTTAAAGTTTACACGTCTTAAGCACTCCTTTGATATAAATAAAAAAGAATAATAGTAAAAAAACAATATATAACAAAAAGAAAATAAGAAAAGAAAATAAGATTTAGAAAAACTTTGCAAAATAAATATATTTCATTTACTTTGCGAATTATTAAATTCAATTCTAAAATGGGAAAAAAATGAAGCGTTTGTCTCTATCTATCGTGTGTGGAATCTTAACCCTATTTTCGATTTCATGCACTACAAATCAAAACGACGACTTAGCTATCGATAAACCGGCGACGTCGTCTGCTGCCATACAAAATATCGGCATGCAAACAGTAGCTTTTGATATCAGTTATGAGGTACCAAAAGGTTATAGGATTGCTTTTGAAGTTTACGGAGAGAACCCATTGAAAATGAGTAACGGAGTTGTCACTAAAAAATCCGATATAACTCCGATCCTTACGGGTATCACCAACGGAGAAGGCAAATATAATATGTCACGTGTTGTTTCTGAACAGATGAAAGATATCTATGTTTATTCCTCTTTCATCGGTGTACCGACCTTGCTGCACGGACTGATCTCAAATGGTTCTGTCAAACCTGTTGCCCTTGATTTAGGAGAAATATCTCCGATTGCTGAGACGGCGGAAACACGTGCAACATCGGGCGATCCGTACCAAACTATCGGTACCTGGAACTATCTGGGTAAACCCGATTATATCTCTCAGAAAGAAACTATAAGTTATACATTGCTGAATGCGGTCAATCAGGCGTTTCCTGAATGGTCGGCCGTATCACCGAATGAATATAAGCAAGGCGATATCCATGTAACTCAGGATGCAGAAATCCGTGTGAGCATGATTCATTCCGGAGGTATCTTCAATGACGTGCTGGGATATTTCACTTATGAAGGCGATATTAAGGATGTTGATCCAAGCAGTATTCACGAAATGATTGCATTTCCACTGGCAAAAGTGATTCCGTTGCTTTCATCGGGACTCAAAGCCGGGGATATGGTTCAACTGAAATACTACAATCCGAAAACCGAACAATTACAGAACACTTTCCCTAAAGGTGTCTCTATTGGATGGGTGCTTCGCACAAATGGTTATAATATGCTGACCCGTACCATCAACGACGGTATTTCCCGTTTCTACTCCAACCCGGCGTGGAATCCGGAAAAAACGAACAAGAATCATACCGTTTTATTCAAAAAAGATAATTTTGTCGCCATCGGTTTCGAAGATATGCCTAATGAATGGATAAACGGATGGATCGGCGATAAGGATTGCAACGATGTACTGTTCCATGTATCAGCCTATCCCGAATCGGCCATATCTTATGAGGCAGACAAACTACCTGACAATTCCGGTGATATTGAAAATACCGACGAAAGTAAGGAGATTCAGCCTTTGTCGGATATCATCAATATTCCCGATGGCTGCGACTTTATGAAAGATTTGCTGGTGGCCTCAGAATCTACGCTTAAACGTACTGCGTCTCCTTCAGACCCATCAGACAGCTATGGGAACATAGTCGGTGCAAAAGATGTTCTGTACATCGCCAATCTGGAAACAATGAGCAATCTGCTGTCCAACGAAAACTCTTCCGTTTACCGGACATTTGTGAAAACAACAAGCAGCAATGCCGAAACAAAAGCCGTAGAAGCTAAAAAGATTTTTGTTAAAACAACGGTCAGAGGGATGACTATTTCTATTGACGGCAGTGATTATGACGGCGCCGAAACGAAAGCCGGCTTAAGCACTGAAACGAATGTCAAAAAGATACTTCTGCAGGCTATCTCGTCTCTAAAAGACAAGCTTCAAGGCAATGAAGCTATTTGCATTATTATCGATATGGAATTTGATCCGGTATCCGATGAAGAATTCCTTGACATTCTCCCGGCCGGTCCGTACACGCTGTATATCGGTTCCGAAAATGATCAATAAGTAATATTGAGTCTTCAAAGTATATACTTTTGGAATACGAAAGTATATACTCTTAACTTATAAAAGTATATACCTTTGAATATAAAAGTATATACTTTTTCTATGTGCATAATTATACTGGAATTTGAGCGTTCCTTTTACCTTCTGCCCAGATCGTCATAAAGTGTTTGGAGAAGGGCTTTCCCTTTGCAGATACGCTCGCTGCTACCGGTAAAAGGCTGTTCTATCAAAATCTTGTTTCCTTCATTATCATAAACCGACACACCTGTCGTATCGATAAACGCAAAACCGTTCGGATAGGTATAAAAAGCATATTTGGGAACTTTCCTGTCAAAAATATCCTTACTGAATGTAAAGCCTCCGTGAGGCAGCCCCAACTGACCGAGCAACGTAGCAGCCAAATCCGTTTGGTTGGCAAAAGCAGTAATCATTGCAGGCGACTTCAAAGCACCTCCGATCCAAAGCATGGGAATATGAAAACGACGTGGTTCATATTCGAGCAGACTCTCCGGATAACGGAAACCATGATCGGATACAAATATAACCAGCGTATTCTTCCACACCGGAAGTTGCTTTAGCTTATCGATAAAATGCCCCATGCAACTGTCGACAAAAGCCACCGAATTAGGATAGAGTTCGTGCAAACGATGATATGGCACAATAAACGGTTCGTGACTGCTCAGTGTCAGAAAAGTGGTAAACCAAGGTTTATCTAGTGGCCGTTTACAAATATCTTCATACAAATATTTGAAAGTAACATCGTCATTTGCGCCCCATTTGGAAAGAATATCCGATATGGGAAAATCACGGTCTGCTGTAATCTTACTATAACCTGAGCCAAAGAAATAGCTTCGCATATTCGTAAAATTAATATCTCCTCCGTACAACATATCCGATTTATAACCCACTCTCCCCAAGCTTTTGGCTATAGAAGGAAGCGTCTGACTCTTGGCCGGATATTTCATGATCGATGTTGTAGGTTGCGCCAGATATCCATTGAGTACAGACACCAGTCCACGATCGGTACGGAACGAGTTAGCATACATATTTGTAAACAATATCCCTTCACGGCTGAGACGATTGAGGTTGGGTGTCACCGTAGAATCGCCTCCGACAACTCCCACCACATTGGCCGAAACACTCTCCATGACGACAATCAGGATATTCGGCCGTTGCGTATTCAAGACTCGTACAGCCGACGAATCACTTGAGGATGAAGATACCGGATCAGGAAGGATTCCTCCTACTATCGCTTGTCGTTCCTTCTCAGGGAAAAAATTGAACTGTGCAGCAAAATTCTGCTGCTTACTCAATGAAGCAAGCAAACTGAAACAAGGATTAATAGCCGAATGATTCAGAAACTGCTTCTTACTGAAATAGACCATTCCCACGTTGGCGGTTGAAGTCGTTACACCTCCACGAATAGGGATAAACATAAAAGCCCCTATAATGACACCAGCCAGCGTTCCTGCTAATGGGTGACGAACAGGTGTGCCCGGGAAGAGCGGAAGAATATACTTCCGCAACGCCCAGTAAATAGCCGCTGCGTAGACCACGATAACTATCAACTGAACAAAAAACAGACTCAGTGGAATACTGGCCATCGCATCAGCAGGCGATTTGAGATAAAAAAACAAAGTCGCATCCAACCGGAAACCCCAATAGCCATAAAGAGCTTCGTCAACAGCAAAGATCACAGCAATCAAGATCGCGGCAACCAGGAAATAGCCTTTCAGAAACTTCTGATAAAACCGACCCGGCAACCAAACTGAAACAAGGACGCATAACAACGGGATAACTGTCAGGTAACCGGCAATCGTACTATCCAGCAATAGCCCATGGAGCATCACCTGAATATAGTCAGTGAATGAACATCCGGCTGCTAAAGCATGATGATAAAGCATGAATGCCGGTTTCTGAATCACAAAAATCGGTAGCCATATAGAGAATAATGCGAACAGGAATACGACCCTTCTCTTCATTTCTCTTTTGTTACTTATATAGCTTCACCTTCATTTCGGCTACCATCGGATCGATGATATAATCATCATAATCCATCATCTTGTCAATAATACCATTGGGTGTCAGTTCGATCATACGGTTTGCAACCGTCTGAATAAACTCATGATCATGACTCGAGAACAGAATATTACCCTTAAATGCCTGAAGCGTATTATTAAACGCCTGAATAGACTCCAGATCCAGATGATTTGTAGGCGTATCAAGGATGATACAGTTTGCATTAGTCAACATCATCCGCGAAATCATACAACGCATCTTCTCGCCACCGGAGAGTACACTCACTTTTTTCATCAGTTCATCGCCATTGAACAACATCCGACCCAGAAATCCTTTCAAGAACACTTCGTTCGTATCCGGAGAAAACTGCGTCAGCCACTCCACCAAATCATAATCGCTATTGAAATATTTGGAGTTATCCAGCGGCAGATATGTTGTCGTAATGGTTTGTCCCCACTGGTAAGTTCCTGCATCAGGCTTCTCTTCTCCGTTAATAATCTGGAAAAAAGCCGTCATAGCACGTGGATCGCGGCTCAGGAAAACAATCTTATCGCCTTTCTCAACATTGAAATTCAAATCCTTGAAAAGGACCTTTCCTTCTACCGCCTTGGTGAGTCCCTTAACCTCTAATATCTGATTTCCGGGTTCGCGATTAGGCATAAACAATATCCCCGGATAACGGCGTGAAGATGGTTGAATCTCTTCAATATTCAGTTTTTCAATCATCTTCTTACGACTGGTTGTCTGTTTTGATTTAGCTACATTAGCACTGAAACGGCGTATAAAATCTTCAAGCTCTTTTTTCTTCTCTTCGGCTTTCTTATTCTGTTGCTGCATCTGACGGAGAGCCAGCTGACTGGATTCATACCAGAAACTGTAGTTGCCGGCGTACATCTGTAGCCGACTAAAATCAATATCAACGGTATGAGTACAAACGGCATCCAGAAAATGTCGGTCGTGACTGACGACGAGCACGGTATGCTCAAACTCCGAGAGATAGTTTTCAAGCCATGAAACGGTGTCAAGATCGAGATCGTTGGTCGGCTCATCGAGCAGTAGATTATCAGGTTGCCCAAACAAAGCACGAGCCAGCAACACACGTACTTTTTGCTTTCCGCTCATATCCCGCATCAACATATTATGATGATCTTCACTAATGCCCAGGCCACTCAGCAATGATGCCGCATCACTCTCGGCATTCCATCCGTTGAGTTCAGCAAACTTTTCTTCCAGCTCAGAAGCCCGGATACCATCGGCATCACTAAAATCTTCTTTTGCATAAAGAGCATCCTTCTCGCTCATTACATCCCAAAGCGTCGAATGCCCCATCAGCACTGTATTCAACACCGTATACTCATCAAAAGCAAAGTGATCCTGACTCAATACGGACAGACGTTCGCCCGAACCCATCGTAACCGATCCGCGCGTAGGATCCAAATCGCCGCTGAGAACATGAAGGAAAGTGGACTTACCGGCACCGTTAGCACCAATGATGCCATAACAGTTTCCTGGTGTAAACTTCATATTCACATCCTGGAAAAGAACACGTTTCCCGAACTGAACGTCTAAATTACTTACAATTATCATGATTTACCTATTTATTTATATGCTCACTTATTTAAGCGTGCAAAGGTACGAATTTATTTATACAATCCGTCACGCGAAAGCTGATGATCCAAATTTGCTATTCCCAAAGTAACGACTGCCGTTACCGTAGCCGCTTGTTCTTCATACTCCGGAATGCTCTTCGAATAGGTATCACGCTCAGTATGCCAGATTTCACCGTAATTAAAATTATATCCTTTAAAATCCTTTTCATTGAAACTGATTGCCGGAACACCACGCATTGCAAACTCCGATGCATCTGTTCCACCCGGTTTTGTTGGTTTGATAAATGGTCCACCCACTGTTACTTCAAAAGGATAATCCGGACGGATCTTCTTTACCGACTGGCAAACTTTTACAAAATCTTTGTACATTGCCTGAGGCACTTCAATACCCACAGGAGGTGTCGGTCCGCCGTCACGATTGAACAGGTTTGCTATTTTTGTCAATTTATCGGGATTAGCTTTTACCCAGGCTTCAGAACCAAGCAGACCGAATTCTTCTCCTGCAAATGCACAGAAAAGGATTGTCCGCTTAGGTTTAGCTCCCGATTTCATAATCATCCTGGCAGCTTCGATAACCGGTGTAACGCCTGACCCGCAATCGACACCACCTGTGGCCACATCGTAAGCATCCAGATGTCCGCTGGCCATCACATATTCGTCCGGATACTTCGTGCCTCTGATCTTACCTATTACATTATAATATTTAACAGGCCCCATGCGGAAATGATTGCGAATATCAAACTCAAGGAAGAAAGTGCGGCGCTCCTTAACCATTTGCTTTATAATATCGAACTGGCTCTCATCGAGCTTAATATCGCATGCAGTAGGCAAATTATCAAAAGTAAAAGTCGGATCTTGCATGATTTCCCTGTCATAAAGCGCCCTCAAAGGAACAGAAGCACGTTGTATAAAACCCAACACCCCGGCTTCACACATCTGTTTGTAAAACAATGCCGGCACATTTTCCTTCAAAGGAAGTAATGCATTACTGGTGCCATTTTCCCAATTACCTTTCTGAATCTTATCATTCTGTTCAGCAGTCTTGTTATTTTCAGTAATCACAGCTTCGCGTATAGAATCGCCTTTAGCCGAACGATCGACAGGCCATCCGGCATTCTGTCCGTTGATCAATACCCAGGCTCCTTTCAACTGTCCTTTCATTCGATCGAACTCTTTTTGCGTAAGTGGCTCCTGCAGTACTTGTCCGCGACTCACTCCTTTAGTGCCGGAGGTATACGATGGAGTAACAAAATGCAGATCCATACTTTTCTCTCCAAGCATACGCCCGAACCACGGGCCGCGATCAAACCCTACAGGCAATGTTCCCACCTCCTGCAGCTCTACATCCAGACCCCATTTCTTAAAACTTGAGGCTACCCACTGTACCGCATTATCATAAGCATACGAGCCTATCACGCGCCCGCCGATACGGTTGGTCAACACATCCAGATGATTCATCACCTGATTATCAGTCTGTCCCATCTTAATAATCCTGTCCACTGCATCATCCTGTGCAGACACAGTAAATGCCGTCAAACTCATCATGACGGCACACATCAGTAAAATTCGCTTCATAACCTACTATTTTATGGCAAACATACATAAATTATTCCCAAAAATCATACATTCTGAATGCATTTAGAAGATTATTATGTATTTTTGCACACAAATATTTTAAAGGAGTGTGAAACATTTCCGGAGTTCCATATTAGCCTATTTCCTGATAGGGCTTTTTGTAAGCTACTATACGGGTGATATTGCTTTTACGCATGTTCATCATTACATGAACTATACGATTATCCACTCCCATCCTTACTTGCCAGGTCCACATGGGCAACCCCTACACACGCACTCGCAGAATGCCTTTTCCACCATTCATCTGCTAAATCAAATTACGATGGAGCCGACACCTGTCAGTGTCGTAAGTATGTCGTGGCAACTTCTGACTACATTTTTATACCCTCATATCTATTCCTGTGTGCTGCAAACGGCTCACACTTCCTCTCTGCGCGCACCACCTATTACATATAATATATAAGTAAACTTTTCTCCGATTTAATCACAACTATATTCTGTCGTTACTCAAGTGACATTAAGTCTTCATGTGCTAAAGACAGAAGAATATTAATGTTTTTAATTGCTTATTATTATATGAAACGAATATTTATGCTTTTGTTTCCTGCAATAATGCTATGTGCATGCCATGGGAACAAGCAAGAAGAGAAAGATAATACTGAGATTTCTCTAAAAGGGGATATTATCGAAGTAGGTGCCGATTCACCCATTCTGGCACATCTTAAAACAGAAAAAGTAGCTCTCGCTCCTTATAGTGTGGACTTTACGACCTCCGGTGTCGTTAAAGCCATCCCGACCAGCTATGCCGAGATTGCTTCGCCATTTGCCGGACGCATCGTCAGATCGTTCGTTCGCCTGGGACAGAAAGTGATGCCTGGAAGTCCGATCTTTGAGATCAGTTCTCCGGCATTTTATGAAACAGGAAAGATCTATTATCAGGCAAAACAGGAGATGGAACTGGCCCAAAAAAGTCTGAAACGCGAAAGGGATCTGGTAGATAACAAAGTAGGCGTCAAGAAAGAACTTGAAGAAGCCGAAGTTAATTACGAACTGAAAAAGAAAGATTATGAGAATGCCAGAGCTTCGCTTAATGTATTTCAGATCAATCCGGATCGTGTTGTCCTCGGTCAGCCGTTAATTATTCGTTCTCCTATAGCAGGCGAGGTCGTGACCGATCAGATGGTGATCGGACAATATATCAGAGAAGACGCCGCCCCGGTTGCCGTAATAGCCAACCTTAATAAGGTATGGTTCGTTGCGCATGTCAAAGAGAAAGATCTGAGTCTTGTGAAGTCTCTGAATAATGTTGAAATTCGCCTGGTAGCTATGCCTGATCATCCCTTCACCGGAAAAATATATCATGTCAGCGAGATGCTCGACGAAAATACCCGCTCTGTCGAAGTGCTGGTTGAATGCGACAACACGGCTCATCTGATGAAACCACAGATGTATGGTTCGGTGAAACTGAGCGACAAAGAAACAAAAGTGATCCGGATCCCGACCTCTGCCATTATGCAGGAAGAAGACAACTGCTATGTACTGGTTTCGATAGGCAGTCACAAATATCGCAGACAAAAAGTGACGACCGGAACAACCGGTAATGGCAAAACCCTGATTCTCTCCGGATTAAACCCGGGAGAAGAAATTGTTTCTACAGGAGCATTCTATTTGCTAGATGTACGATAAACAGCTATGAAGAAAATTATACAATTGGCGCTACATCGGCGAGGTCTGATGTTCGTCCTGTTCGCCTTCCTGGCTTTCATCGGTTATTTTGCATGGACAAAACTAGCGATCGATGCCTATCCTGATATTGCGGATACAACTGTTCAGGTGGTTACTCAGGTACCCGGTCTGGCTGCTGAAGAGATTGAACAACAGATATCCATTCCTATTGAACGGGCAATGAGTGGAATGCCCGGGTTAAATGTGATGAGAAGCAAGAACACCTTCGGGTTGTCGACCGTTATCATGGTATTCAATGACGGTATTGACGACTACTGGGCCAGACAACGCGTACAAGAACGATTGAGTGAAGTTGAATTACCTTACAATGCTGTTCCGGGGTTAAACCCGCTTACTTCGCCTACAGGAGAAATATTCCGATATGTTCTGGAGAGTGACAGTCTGGACCGGCGCGAACTGACCGATCTGCATAAATGGGTCATCATCCCCCGACTGAAACAAGTCACCGGCGTTGCCGACGTGAGCAATTTCGGTGGGATCACAACGCAGTACCAGATAGAAGTCGATCCACGCAAGATGGAAGAATACAACATCACCCTAAATGATATAACCGAAAAGATTGAAAAAAATAACGTCAATGCCGGTGGAAGTATGCTGACTCAGGGCGACCTCAGTTATGTTATCCGAGGTATCGGACTGGTGAAAGACCTGAACGATCTGGGGCGTATTGTCATTAAGACACAAAATGGCGTTCCTATCTATCTGAACGATATCGGTAAACTAAAATATGGTAATCTGGAACGTAAAGGAGTATTCGGTTTTTTGGATGACGAAAGACAGATTTCCGATGGCGTAGAAGGAGTTGTCCAGATGCTTCGCGGACAGAATCCGTCGAAAGTGCTGGAAGGAGTGCATGCCGCCGTCGACGAGCTGAACAATGAGACATTACCCAAAGGTACACATATCCATGTATTCATGGATCGGACAAATCTGGTCCAGACCACCCTGCACACCGTTTCGCACACGCTCTTTGCAGGAATGATGCTGGTTATATTGGTGCTTGTTGTCTTCCTTGGCAGCTGGCGCGGTTCTCTACTGGTTGCTATCACCATACCGCTTTCTTTACTGATTGCCTTTATCATGATGCTTCTGACAAATGTACCGGCCAACCTGCTCTCATTAGGCGCGATAGATTTCGGTATCATTGTCAACGGGGCTATTGTCATGATGGAAACTGTTCTGAAAAAGCGCGAACGCCATCCTGACGAGATGCTTACAAAAGATTCGATACTGAGACGAACAACTGAAGTAGCACGCCCGATATTCTTCTCGACATTGATTATCATTACGGCATACCTGCCATTGTTCGCTTTCGAACATATCGAGAAAAAACTTTTTACGCCAATGGCGTACACCGTTGGCTACGCCCTGATCGGATCGCTTCTTGTTGCCCTGTTTCTTACACCCGGTCTGGCATTCAATGCCTATCGCAAACCACGAAAGATTTACCACAATCGTTGGCTTGAAAAACTCTCTGGCATATATAACAAACAGATAGGCAAACTGATAGATATGCCAAAGACAGTCATCGGTTCATTAATAGCGATATTGATTGGTGCAGGGATATTGAGTTATACGGTAGGAAAAGATTTTCTTCCTCCGTTGGATGAAGGTTCTATATGGATACAAGTGCAGCTGCCTCCGGGTATTTCCATCGACAAATCAAAAGCGATGGGTGCCGAATTACGACGCACATTGAAACAGTTTGACGAAGTTTCATACGTGATGACACAAGTAGGCCGTGATGACGAAGGCGCCGAGGCTTTCTCGCTCTCGCACATCGAATGCGGCATCGGGCTGAAACCTTACGACACCTGGAAAGGCGGTGAAACAAAAGCGCAACTCATCGAAAAGATGGCGAAAAAAATCTCAACAATGCCAGGCTACTCGGTAGGATTTTCACAACCGATCATTGATATGGTAATGGATCAGATTGCAGGTGCTCACAGCGATCTGGCTTTAAAGATCTATGGCGATAATATCACCGAGACACGCCATATTGCCGAGAAAGTGGTCAACGTTATCAAAAAGATTCCGGGCTCAGCCGACGTAGCTATCGACCAAGAGCCGCCGCTTCCTCAATTACAGATCGTTGCAAACCGTGATCGCATAGCCCAATACGGATTAAACGTGTCGGATGTAGCCGATATGATTGAACTGGCTATCGGAGGCAAAGCCATCTCGCAGATCTTTGTAGGAAGCAAAAGCTACGATGTGATATGCCGGTTCGATGATGAGAGTCGGAACTCGGTCGAACGCATAGGCAATCTGCTTCTCACAACAAGTGAAGGTGCAAAGATTCCACTCTCGCAAGTTGCCGATATCAAGATGACAACAGGAGCCAGCACGATTGCCCGCGAAATGAACAAACGTCATATGACCGTTCGTGTAAATCTGCGTGGCGTTGACCTGACGGCATTCTTGCAAAAAGCCAATAGCCTGATCGACAAGGAAGTTAAATATAATCACGACGAGATCCATCTGAAATGGGGTGGTCAGTTCGAAAACCAACATCGGGCATATAATCGACTGGGGACGGTTATTCCAATCGTTTTAGGACTCATGCTACTGCTTTTGTTCGCTTCCTGCGGCAAGTTCCGGCAAGCTGCACTGATGATGTTTGTTGTTCCCCTTGCATTGTTCGGAGGTATGCTGGCATTGAACGTACGCGGAATGACACTCAATGTTTCTTCTGCCGTCGGATTCATCGCTCTGATTGGTGTAGCAATACAAAACGGTGTGATCATGATTTCGCACATGAATGAGCTGCGTAAGCGGGGTCGCGAATTTAAAGACTCAGTCATTACCGGAGCAAAACATCGTTTCCGCCCTATTTTGATGACCTCAACGGTTGCAATCCTCGGGTTATTTCCTGCGTCCATCAGTACAGGCATAGGTTCGGATGTGCAACGACCATTGGCAACGGTCATCGTTTACGGATTACTGTTCTCGACAATCATCACCCTCTACGTCTTACCAACATTATACTATATGATGGAGAAGCGCTATTTGGGCAAAGAGCCCGAATCAAATACAGAAGACGACAGTGCCGATGATGACTAGAATTCGAAAAAATAATAAGCAGATTCGATTGCAATAACAATTATAATTGAATGAAAAGATGAAAATATATAATATCATTATAGGTCTGACTATTAGCTGTATGGCGTCGGCTCAGCAAATTGTTCGGCTCCCCTACCGGCAATACATGGAGAAGGTAGCAAAAGGCAACCTCAACTATGCCGCCGAGCAACTGAATGTGAATATTTCGGAGGCCGAACTGACAGCTGCCAAAGTCTTCAATGATCCGAACCTCTCTGTCTCCTACTTCAATAACCAGAACAGTTCATTGCAGATGGGTGAAGGAGTTTCCGTTGAACTGGGCAAAACCTTCACCTTTGGAAAACGTGGGGCAGGTATTGCTTTGGCGCGCAGCCAGAACGAACTGACCAAGGCTCTCCTTGCCGATTACTTTCGTAACCTTCGTGCCGAAGCAACCACTTCCTATCTGGAGGCGCTGAAACAATCCGAACTATACAAGGTCAAGGAGAATGCCTATGAAACGATTCAACAGCTGGCGAAAAGTGACAGTATCCGTTTCTCTCTGGGAAAAATCATGGAGATCAACGCGACGCAAAGCCGCCTCGAAGCAGGCATACTTCATAATGATCTGCTTCAGGCTTCTGCTGAGCTGAATAATGCTTTTGCCAAGCTGAACCTGTTGACCGGAACGGCTGCTCACGATACGCTTCTTAAGCCGGAAGCGACCTTGCGCACCAAAGCTCGCAGCTTTGTTATGGCCGATCTGCTCAACACCGCTTTTCAGGAAAGAGCCGATCTCGTAGCAGCACTAAAGAATAAAGAAGTAGCTGCCAGAGCGCTGACCGTTGCCAAACGCGAACGCAACACCGATGTCGATCTTTCAGTGGCTGTCAGTCACAACGGAAAGGTGCTCAATGAGATCGCTCCTGCTCCGTCATTCACCGGCGTCACGGCAGGCATTGCCATTCCCCTGAAGTTTTCTAACCTCAACAAAGGGACACTGCATGCCGCACGTTTCCGTCAGCAACAGGCCGATGCACAGTATCAACAGGCATTGTTGCAAGTGCAGACGGAAGTGCTCAATGCTTATCGCAGTTACGACGCATTCTGCAAACAGGTCGAACGATATGAAAACGGCATGCTTGATCAGGCACGCGAAGTGATGGACGGGAAGATCTACAGTTATAATCGCGGTGAAGTCTCGCTATTGGAAGTCCTTGATGCCCAACGCACCTACGACGATGTGCAAGCCCAATATATCGAAGCTCTTTTCAATCAGAGCGCTGCATTGGTAGAGCTTGAAAAAAGCGCCGGGATCTGGGATATGGAACTATAAACAAAAAAGCGGTCATACAACAAAACCACCTGTTACAAAAACAAATCATAACAGATGGTCTGCTGCGTGACCGCTTTTAACATACATGAAAAACTTACACCCCTATATATCCAAAAATAATAGGCTCTTGAAATAAACTATTATTACAACGTTGAGTTAACCAAAGAAGCGGCCACTGAGTATGTTCTGGCTCCGAGTTCTTTGTCGAGCATAAAGAGACCAACACCATCATCCTTGATCATTTTCAAATTATCAATAATCGTCTGTGCGTTATCCTCTTCTTCCACTTGTTCATCAATAAACCATTTGAGCATACTCTGGGTTGCATAATCATTTTCAGTAGTACTCAATGCATAAAGTTTATTAATCATCTCTGTAATATCTTGTTCATGTGCCAGCGTACTCTGAAAAACATCAAGGATCGATTTCCATTCTGTTGGTACAGCATTGATTGCTCGCAATAAAACTTTACCATTACGTTGAATAACATAATTAAATAGAATCTTGGCATGATCCTGTTCTTCTTTGAATTGTACTTCATACCATCGTGCCATTCCGGTCTGTCCGATAGAATGACAATAGGATGCCATTGACAAATACAAATAAGCTGACCACATCTCAGCGTTTATCTGAGCATTGATGGCTGTTTGAATTTTCTCGTTCAACATAATTATTCGACTTTAGATTGTTATATTAAAATAACATTCCCATCCCCATAATGTTCATTCAGTACAACGTAATTTCAGTTTGTCTTTCAAAGTGTTAGCCATAATCATAACCCGTTTCAGCGACTAAACAATTTATCAACGTTTAAAGAGAGGCTGATCAATACATTTGTACCAAGCGAAACGGGAGAATTATTATAGTAATAATCAGGTTTATAATTAAAAAGATTGTCGACAGTGAAAGAAATATTAGCTGCTTCTTTCAATATCTGCTGAGATGCGACAATCCTCCACATCATATAACCCGGATAGTTTATTTTCTCATATTCACTGTATTGTGAAGAAGACGTCATAACATTTGTTTTCAACGATGACAACCATTGTCCGTTCAGAACGATGTTGAAACCACAATTCTTAAATGATTTACCATAATCGAGTTTCAATGTTGCCGAATGAGGACGAGCCGACGTAGTATTCGCTCCGTCATTATACCATTCATGTGTAAATGCATAGGATAGTTTCACACCAACTCCGACAGGCGATCTATAAACAAATGCGGCATCTGCTCCTGCAATATCCACCTTTTCCGCATTTGAATAAATCATCCCATTCAATGATTTGCTCCAGATAGTAGATATGCGATTACTTACAATATTATAGTATCCTGACAGAGTGAAACTACAACGATTACGCAAATATTCGGCAGATAAAGACAGATTATTACTATTTTCAGGCTTCAAGTCTTTATTTCCATAAATCATAAAAATACTTGCCATATCATAATTCATATACTGTTCTTTAAGAGTCGGCGCTCTGAAACCATTAGCGTATCCGCCACGCAAAGAAAAATAATCATTCATTTTGTACTTCAGAGAAATACGCGGCGAAAAATGCAGACCGGCTTTTGAATAATAATCCCCGCGTAATCCGGCAAGCATATTCAATGATTTACTGATATTCCAGTCATACTGTGCGAACAAATCAGCCAAATATTCCGTATGACTGCCATCATTCTCAAATTGGTAACTCATCAGATAATCGCTCATCGCATCACCACCAAAAGTAAATATATGATTGCTGTCCCACGAATGATTCAGCAACGCTCTCAGCGTGTTTTGAATATTACTGTAATCGCGTATATCTTTATTTTTAACAGGATAATAATCACTCTTATCATACTGATCAAAATGATAGCTTGTTTCCAACGTAGTGAATCTCGAGAGTTTATAATCCATCTTCAGAGCTCCGTCAAAATCACGATAACGATTCTTATCGGCTTCAGAATAATCTCTTTGCCTGAAAAAGTATCCATAACGACCGGTAAGTTTCACTCTATCAGAAATATCAAACAACAACTGATCCTTAATATTCCAGTTATAACTGCCGTATACGGATGAATATTCTCCTTTGGGATTTCCGTCAGCATCTTTAGGAATATCATAGGTACTTATGGAACTATGATCAATACTGAAATTATTGTTCCACTTTCCATGATGCACGCCCCATACGAGATTATTATTCCAGGAATTGTGCACACCCGACCTACTATAAAGGGAAAGCGACCATGGTTGGTCATTTTTCTTTGTGATAATATTAATCACTCCTCCAACGGCATTCGAGCCATAGAGGGAAGAAGCCGCACCACGGACGATCTCTACACGATCAACATTATCCAGGTTCAACCGCGAATAATCAATATTATCCAATGTTTCGCCTGCCATTCGTTCTCCGTCAACAAGAAATAATACTGATGTTCCATTGAACCCTTGCATATTGAGAGATAACTGCTGATTCATACTATAAGAGAACTCTATTCCGGGTATTTCACTTCGCAACAAGTCTACAACATTCGTCATATCCAGTTTCTTAAGATCCTGTCCGATGATGACTCTTGTTATGATCGGGGCTTCAGAAATAGTTTTGGGTGTACGTGTGCCCGTAACCACCACATCGGATAAAGAAATATAATCCTCTTTCAATTTAAAATCCAAATTCTTATTATGGGTCGTCAGTACAAGCGTTAAAGGAACGTATCCAACAAATGAGGCCTGAACTGAAAGCTCTTTCTTATCGGGAATCATCATTTTATAAAAGCCGTTTTTATCACTTGTAGTAGCGATCATGGTACCCAGCACATGTAGTGTAGCGTATGCCAAGGGATCTCCTTTCTCGGTTCTCACTATTCCTGTTAATTCGCGTTTATCATTATCAGAGGCAGACACGGCCATCGGTAAAAACAAAATAAGCGATAGAAAAAGAAAATAAAATGATCTTGTCATAGCGAAAGAGGATAAATATAATCAAATGAAATATAGGCTTTTGTTCCGTTCGCATTCATATAGTCTGTAAATCGAACAGCCGCATAAGTATTGTCTTTCAGTTTCAAAATATAAACACGGTTTGATGTTGTATAACTCGGCGGCATACTGCCTGTATCAAGTGTCATCCAATGAGAAAGCATCACGTTTAGATTTGTCTTCTGATATACAAGTTCACCCAACATCATCTTTGAAATATCAGAAACAACCACACTATCTGTCATTATATCCGAAACGAACTCGCCCGAAGGCAGTTTCCCCGAAGCTGTCAATTCTGATAATTCTCCGTACTCTGTTTCCATGACAGATCCGCCGTTTGTCTTACAGTTATAACGATGAATGGCAAAATCCCAGTCGGCAGGAATACTATCCGTATCACTCATTTCAACTATTTTAAACTTATGTGTTGACAGTTTCACATAAACCCATGCCGAATAGCTGCTTGCATCAAGAGAGTAAAAAGAGTTCTCTCCCGATGTACTGATCTCTTCCGGATCATCATACATAAAATCACAGGATGAGAACATTAATACTCCCAACCCTATGATAACAGATATTATCTGGAAACGAATCTTTCTCATTTATTTTGCAGCAGATGATATATAGGTCAGCGTTACGCCACCCATCACAGCGGGAATGGAGAATGTTATATTCATTACTTTGCTAGTATTTAATGTACCGGTAACAGTAAAATCATAACTTTTCTTTGAATCTTCCTCCATTCCTATGCTGACTGCTCCTGAACCAGAGAAACTATAAATGTCATTTGCTTCCGAGACCTGCATGTTTTTTATTTCATAGGTACCCCATTCACCCGACTCAAATACAAGATTCGCCGTTCCATCCTCATTGGAAGTAACCGTTAAACTTTCATCAGTATAAGTCAAAGGTGTAGAACTATATTTGAATGTGGCAGAAACATCTCCCACATAATTTCCGGCCACCTTCTGCGCCAGATTGACAAACTCATCATCGTTGTTCGAACATGATGCACACATTACGGCGATCATTGCAATCGTCATCCATAAAAAATTCTTTTTCATTATCTTCATTTTATAATAATATCACTATCTGTCATATATGCATTAAAACTCCATAGCTCTTTCAATAATCCACGAACATACGTCAGAGTTTTTAGCGAACACGCTTATTCATTTCATCATTGCTTTCCAAATCCCGCATGACTTAAATCATCATGCAACAAAAACAAATTTATCTTCGCTGCAAAGTTGCAACTCTATTTCGCCATACACAATCCCCAGAAGTAGTGATTTTACGTATGATGCATACCACAATTAATTATGGTTCGCGTAACCTGAAAAAATTAAAATTATCCTTATATTTGCGGTTTACTAAAAATTTAACAGGGTATGATCAACAAGAAACAAGCGGCCATGTCTTCCATTATAGCCGCCATATTCCTCACCTCTTTCAAGTTTATAGTGGGAATACTCACGTTCAGTTTGGGTATTTTATCCGAAGCGCTACACTCGTTGCTGGACCTGCTGGCCGCGCTGATCACCTACTTTTCCGTAAGCATCTCCGACAAGCCGGCCGACCGGGAGCATCACTACGGTCATGGGAAAGTAGAGAACCTGTCAGCATTCCTCGAATCGATCTTGTTGATCATCACTAGTGTATGGATCATTTATGAAGCGATCAGACGCCTGACGTCCGACAGTATCCATATTGAAGTATCCGTATGGAGCTACCTTGTCGTTATCGTCTCCATTCTGATCGATGCCAGCCGTTCGCGCATGCTATTCAAAGCAGCCAAACACAACAACAGTCAGGCGCTTGAAGCCGACGCAATCCACTTCTCGACCGACATTCTAAGCTCGGCAGTTGTTCTGCTGGGCTTGATCCTGGCCAACTTCGGCTATTTCAAAGCCGATGCCATATCTGCGATGATTGTTGCACTGATCATTCTATTCATTGCTTTCCGGTTAATAAAAAAATCGGTCAATATCCTTCTGGATCGCGTTCCCGACGGTATAACCGAAATCGTAGAAAAAGAATTACAGTCGAACCCCTCCATAAAATGTTTCCATGATTTAAAAATCAGAACAGCCGGAGCCGATACCTTTGTCAGGGTCAATATCCACCTGAACTCGCGAATAAACCTTACGACTACCCATAAAATATGTGATGAGATTGAACAAAGCATAAGCAAACTCATTCCACGCTGCGACGTCGTCGTGCATGCCGAACCCGACACAACCAAAGGACCCGGTAACACACATTAACCCCAAAATCACTATCTATATTTTAAATGACCGCTGCAAATTTATTCTCGGAGAAAAAACATCTCCGAAATAATCCCTGTATTTACAAGTGAATGAGACCTTCTTACATTTCATTTTTTTGTCCGTACCTCTGAATTTTTACCTGTCCGCTCCCATATTGAACCACATATTGTGTATCTTTGCACCACAATAATAAAAACAGCATAAAGTATGTTGACGCTCAAATTAATAACGGAAGAGACAGACCGCGTCATTCGCGGTCTGGAAAAGAAACACTTTAAGAATGCCAAAGAGAGCATCGCTAAAGTGATTGAACTGAATGATAAGAGACGCAGTGCGCAGAACCAACTAGATAAGAACCTGGCAGAGGTCAATACCGTCTCCAAACTCATCGGATCCCTGATGAAAGAAGGCAAAAAGAGCGAAGCCGAAGCATCCAAGAAGCAGGTAGCCGACTTAAAGGAAAGCAATAAACAGCTGCAGGTCGAAATGGATCAAGCTGCCGAAGATATGCAGACCCTGCTCTACACCATCCCGAACATTCCTCACGAAAGCGTTCCGGAAGGTAACGGCGCCGAAGACAACAAGGTCGAGAAGATGGGCGGCATGGAGACAAAGCTTCCTGATAATCCCCTTCCACACTGGGAACTGGCAAAGAAATACAATCTGATTGATTTTGATCTGGGTGTCAAGATTTCCGGTGCCGGCTTCCCTGTATATATCGGTCAAGGTGCCCGCCTGCAACGCGCGCTCATCAACTTCTTTCTCGACGAAGCACGTAAATCCGGCTATACCGAAATCATGCCGCCAACCGTTGTCAACCAGGCTTCAGGATACGGTACAGGCCAGCTTCCGGACAAGGAGGGACAGATGTATCATTGCGAAATAGACGACCTCTATCTTATCCCGACGGCCGAAGTACCCGTCACAAACATCTACCGCGACGAGATTCTCGAAGAGAAACAACTCCCGATAAAGAACTGTGCCTATACCGAATGCTTCCGTCGCGAAGCCGGCTCTTATGGCAAAGATGTACGCGGACTGAACCGCCTGCACGAGTTCTCGAAGATCGAGATCGTCCGCATCGATAAACCCGAACATTCCTACGAATCGCTGAAAGAAATGCTGACACACGTCGAGAGCCTCGTTCAAAAGCTCGAGCTGCCTTACAGAATCCTGCGCCTTTGTGGTGGCGACATCAGTTTCACGGCTGCGCTCTGTTTTGACTTCGAAGTCTACTCCGAAGCACAGAAACGCTGGCTGGAAGTAAGCTCCGTATCAAACTTCGAAAGCTATCAGGCCAACCGTCTGCATTGCCGTTATCGCGATGAGAACAAAAAGATCCACCTCTGCCACACACTCAACGGCAGCGCACTGGCTCTCCCGCGCATCGTAGCCGCATTGCTTGAGAACAATCAGACGCCCGAAGGCATCCGCATCCCAAAAGCGCTGGTTCCTTACACAGGCTTTGATATGATAAAATAAATAACATAAGAAGTATATACTTCCACATAACTGAAGTATATACTTTTTTTATACATCATCAGAAAACACACAATGAAAAAAGTAATTCTTTTTCTCCTTCTCTGTGCGACTCCTATGGTTGGCATACAAGCACAGATCAAATGGCCTGCCGGTAAGAAAGCAGCCGTAATGCTGACCTACGACGATGGTTTGGAATCGCAGCGCCGGTATGTCATCCCTCAGCTCGAAGCGCATCACTTCCATGGCACATTCTTTCTCTATGGGGCCTATGTCAAAAGCAATGATATTCCCCAATGGCGGGCTATCAGCAAGCGCGGACACGAACTGGGCAACCACAGCATCTATCATCCCTGCATGGACAGCAAAGCTGACACGATGAGTGCACATTGCCGCTCCCTGGACTGCTACTCCGTGAGCGAGATACTCAACGAGATTACAATCATGAACAGCTTCCTGTCGGCTATCGATGGGAAAACCGAACACTCGTACGCCTATCCCTGCGGACAGTTTATGGCGGGTAATGAAGATTATTCAGCTCCGTTGCTTGAGAAAGGTGTGACCAAGTTCGCCCGCATAGGAAGCAGCGACGGGGTTATCAGTAACCTCGACAGCATCAACTTCTCCAAAGTGCCGACCTTCGTTGCTACGACCGGCTGCAAAGCTGAAGCGATAATCAACTATGTGAAGCAAGCTATTGATAAGGGAGGTTTCGCCGTCATCGTATTCCATGGCGTGGGAGGCGACTACCTGACGGTCGATGCCGCCGAGCACCAGAAGCTCATCGATTACCTGGCTGCTCACGATAAAGAGCTATGGGTAGGCACCTTCTCGGAGGTCCTCGGTTATCTGCGCCAGCAGACCGGTAATAACAAATAATACCTGTTCATTATGTGTAAGCATCTATCATCGACACTTGCAGTTGTTCTTTTATGCATCTGCTCCGGTGTAACCGCCAACGCCCAGATCCGCACGGCGATCACCAAAAGAATCCAACCGATGCTACACAGTTTCCAGCCGCGCACGTTCGACAACGGCTGGCTTTTCAGCGAAGACAGTACGATCAATGCGTCCGCATCCGAATTCAATGATACCGGCTGGCGCATACTGTCACTGCCTCACGACTTCGCTATCGAACGCCGTTATACCGGCGACGGGATGCATATCGGTCCGTTTGTAAAAGCTTCCCCCGACTCATTGGCCACAGGTCATATCCCGGGCGGCACCGGCTGGTACAGAAAACATTTCAAGCTCGACGAATGGACGATGCAGCAGCGTGTAGGTATCGACTTCGACGGCGTTGCCGAATGCTCAGACGTATGGATCAACGGCCATCATCTGGGCTTCCATCCCAATGGCTACATGCCTTTTCAATATGACCTGACGCCTTATCTGCTGCCTGCGGGAAATGACAATATCATCGCCGTACGTGCCTACAGCGCAGGCGAGAACAGCCGCTGGTACTTCGGTGCCGGCATCTATCGTCACGTGCAGCTCACCGTCACAGGCAAGATATATATTCCCGAACGGGAAACGCAGGTAACCACCCCGACAGTGGATCCGGCAAAAACAAATATCAACATCGCCTTCCCCGTTCAGAACACGACAGAGGCAACGGCTACCGTCGAACTCCGCCTCTCTATCCTGCATGGAAACAAAGAGGTATGGACAAAGAACCATACAGTCCGCGTTGAAAGCGGCAGCCTAATGCCCGTCGCTCTCACGGCCGGACTGCTGAAGCCCGAACTGTGGTCGATAGAACATCCTTCGCTCTACACGCTCAAGATCGATGTGTTCAACAAAAAGATCAAATGCGATTCATACGAGACGACCTTCGGCATACGTTCGCTGAGCTTCTCTGCCGGGCAGGGGTTCCTGCTCAACGGTGTCCCGGTCGAGCTGAAAGGCGCCTGCGTGCATCATGACAACGGTCTCCTCGGTGCGGCAGCTTATGACGGTGCCGAGACACGTCGTGTACAGTTGCTCAAAAACAACGGATTCAATGCCATACGCACCAGTCACAACCCGCCGTCGACGGCTTTTCTTAACGCCTGTGACCGCCTCGGGATGCTGGTTATCGACGAAGCTTTCGACATGTGGGAGAAGCCCAAGCGCAACAATGACTATCACCGTTTCTTCAAAGATTATGCCGCGAAAGATATGGCCTCGTACATCAGACGCGACCGCAACCATCCGTGTGTCATCATGTGGAGTATCGGCAACGAGATCAATGAACGTGCCGACAGTTCCGGGCTGCGCATCACTCAGGAACTCATATCCGTCGTCAGATCACTGGACACCACACGCCCCGTCACCGAAGCTGTCTGCTCCTTCTGGGACCACCCGGGACGTAGCTGGAACGCAACGGCACCGGCTTTCGCCCTGCTGGATGTAGGCGGGTATAACTATATGGCTTCCGAATATGAGAACGACCACAACACCTACCCGTCGCGGATCATGGTGGGGACAGAGACCTTCCCGATGAAAGCGTACGACGACCGGCAGGCTGACGTACGTCACCCGTATGTACTCGGCGATTTTGTATGGACCGGGATGGATTATATCGGCGAGGTGGGCATCGGCAACGTACAGTATGTCGACAATAACGACAATACAAAACATGCGGCTACGCGTCTGTGGCCCTGGTTTCTCTCCTACTGCGGAGACATCGATATCACAGGCGGCAAGAAACCGCAGTCGTTCTATCGCGACGTCGTCTGGGGACGCAGCCATCTGGAGCTGCTCGTCCATTCGCCCATCCCCGAAGGCATGAAAGAAAATGTCAGTATGTGGGGCTGGCCCGATGAATACGCCCACTGGAACTGGCAAGGCAATGAAGGCAAGATGCTGACGGTCCATGCGTATACCGACTGCGACTCCGTGCGTCTGTACCTCAATAATGAGCTTATAGCCACCAAAAAACCTGACGAGAAGCTTACCGCCACCTTCGCCGTTCCATATGCGCCGGGCGAACTGCGTGCCGTGGCTGTGAAAAAAGGCCGGGAGATCGCCAACCGTGTGCTTCAGACAGCGGGTGCTCCCGATCATATTGAGCTTTACGCTGAGAAAAGCAGTGTGACAAACAACCCGGACGACCTGGCATACGTACATATCCGCGTGGTTGATGCCGAAGATAATGTGGTACCGACAACGGTCGTGAAGTTGCATATTACCGTCGAAGGCGACGGTCGTCTGCTGGCTTCGGGCAATGCGGCTCCCAATGACATGGAGAGCTTCCGCAATGCTGATTGTGCAACCTTCTTGGGACACTGCCTTGCTATCCTGCAACCAAAGACGAGCGGGGGACAGATGACACTGAGGGTTTCATCTGATGGGTTAAAGGAAAAAACATTGAGTATTCCTGTTGTAACTTCAGTAACAGGAAGATAATCGGTTCTTATCCCTTTTCTCTTGATAGAAAAGGAATCAAAAGATCAAGGCTGCATCTGCTTCGTTACTCCAGATATCGATTCTGTTGAAAATCATTCTATCCCTTTTCTCTTGATAGAAAAGAAACCAAAAGATCAAGGCTGCATCTGCTTCGTTACTACAGATATCGATTCCGCTGAAAAATCTGAAACTCGCTGCGCTCAAACAACAGATTTTTTAAATCGCTGCATCTTATCTTTCGTTTAACACTCATCAGCTGAGGCCAGCCTTGAAACAATATTTCTTTTATTATTATGGTTTCGTTCATCAGATAAGGCTCTCTTTAAAACAATACTTTTACTTATACTATGGCTTCTGCTTATCAAATAGATTAGCGAGCATTCATCTTTGGTCAAAGGGATGTCTTCAATGGCGCCGCGATGTAAGGCGTCAATGGTTTACCTGATGACTTGCCTGGAGATAGGGTTTCAGTTCTTTCTCGAAGATGGCACGGCTTACGATGCGATAGTGAGGATCGTAGACTTTTATGAAGGCGTCACTGTGTTCACCGACGTATTCGCCTCTGTTCAAGCGATCTTCAATGGCCTGCTTATCGATATCATAGTCGGGCAGATGAAGATCCATCGAGCGGATGATCTTCTCGATCTTGTTCCACTCTTTATGCCAGTCGGCCACCGTAATAGGTCGTATGCCGTTGACACTGCGTACGAACGCATCAAAAAAGATATCGTATGGGATCCTTCCCGACTTGACAACCGAAAGGTTCACCCTGAAAAACTGTCCTTCCCAACCTGTAGGCTCGGCTGCCGCACCTTTTATCAACGGTCCGTAAACGATCTCTGCCGACTGCGAAGCCGTCTCTCCCGTCAGCGCATACGAAGCCATCTCGCGCCTGAGGTAGTTGCCTGCCGATGTGGTATCGGCAATAATATGCCCCGGACCGAATTTATCCTGAAAGAAGTTCTTATACAGATCGGCCAGTGTCGATTGGGGATAAGCCTGCATCTGCCTGCTCACCGCTTCGCGCACAGCCAAAGAGAAACCTCTCTTCCCTGCCGCCGTGAGGCTGACGCAGAGAAGAAAGGTCATCATCATAAATACCGTCTTCCTCATTTATTCAATTCTTTCTGAAGTGCCAGTTCCAACTGTTCACCCATCACATTGCGTGCGATGATGACTCCGTCCGGATTCAGCAGAACGTTTGCCGGGATGCCGCGCACCGCATACAGTGCCGGAATCTCCGAATCCCAATATTTGAGGTCGGACACGTGCGTCCATGTCAGCTTATCGTCGGCAATAGCCTTCATCCATTTGGCCTTGTCCTTATCCAGTGATACCCCCAGCACCGTGAAGTTCTTATCCTTATACTCGTTGAACACACGTACCACATTCGGATTCTCCCTGCGGCAGTACGGGCACCATGATGCCCAGAAATCGACGAGCACATACTTGCCTTTGAAGCTCGACAACGAAACCGGCACACCGGCAGTGTCAGGCAACGTAAACGCGGGAGCCGCCTTCCCCACCTGCACATTCTCCAGCCGTTGAATAATACCATCAAGATCCGTCACGTACGGACAACTTGCCAGCGACGGAGCCAGCTTGGCGCGTGTAGCCTTCAGCTGATCGAGCGGGAGCTGATATGTAAAATAGCGATACAGATAGAACGCAGCCACGGGCGAGGCAGGATACTTTGTCACCAGACTGTCGATATTATACCCCTCATCGGTAGCCTTCGGAGCAATACCCAGAAAGAGGTCGTTGATTTTCGAGTCCTTCACATGCAGCGAATCGCCGTCGCTGAATATCTCGATCTCCATCTTCGCATTCTCGAGGAAGAACTGAAGCGGCGAACTCATCGTCTCTGTCTCCAGTCCGTACAGAAGCGGCTGACCGACCTTTCCTTCAAAGGTAAACTGCCCGTTCTTAACTTCTGCCGTATCCACATCGAAGAACATCTTGTTACGGAACGATTTGAGGAACACCTTTCCTTCCGTCATCCCCACCACAGTACCTTTAATCACATAGCCCTCAGGCTTGCTTGTGCAGCCTGCCATCATCATCACAGCCAGTAACACAAACCACAATTGTTTCACATGCTTCATATTTCTATCATTTAGTTATTTCAAATCAGGATGATGATAGCGTCCCTTCTTCCACGTCTCCACTCCGTACTCAATGGCGCGCACCGGACAACGGTGGATACAGGCCGTACACTGCACACAGCTGCCTCTTTCCCACTCCGGATGCCCCTCTTCCATCACGATCGTCTTCGTCGGACATATCTTTTCGCACAGACCGCAGGAGATACAGACCTTCGTGACCTCAAACTTATTCTGTTTCAAAGCAAAAGTCACAAACAGCCAGTAGACGATATAGCTCTTCAGTACCGGATGCGTACCCATAGCATAAAGAGCCGTAGCCTTTTTAGCAGAAGATTCCGCCATCGCATCAGCAACGTTGCCCGTCATATTGCAGCTGCCTGCCGCAATATGATTGTTAATAGCTTCCACGATTGCCTGCAAGCGTCCCGGCGCCGCAGCCAGTTTCTGCTGCTCCACCTCTTTGCTGTCGGTGTTAAAGCCCTTCATCAGTATATAGTTGTTCGGCATAACAATCGAATAAGCCCCGGTCAGCGTAATTCCTTTACGGGCAAGCCTCTTCCACAGGATACGATCGGTATAACCACACTCGTCGCCACAAGTACAGACCATATACACAGGCTGCGAATTATAGCCCTTCCACTGCATATGTTTGATAAACTGCATCACAAGCTTCGGCACACCCCATGAATGAACAGGGAATACGAAGAACATCTTCTCATCGGGATTCAGTGTGAACGGCAGCTTCCCGCCGCTTGATTCGAGATTCCGCAACTGCCCGGCGATGGATACCGGCGACTCATCAAAAACTTCACCAAGCCGCTTTGCCACCCATAATGAATTTCCGGTACCGGTAAAGTAAAATATCATATCTTTTCTTTGTTATTTTGGGAGCAAAGATAACAGTTCCAAAGAAATACCAAACAATTCCTGTCATTTTTGTTCAAATTTATAACCCAGAAGCAAAATCTTATTCATCATGCATTCAGATTTTCCAAGAACCAGTTGCAAGCAAGATAATTATTATATATGTTTGTCAAAACAATTATAATCAATCATCCCATGAAAAAACGACTGCTATCACATGAAGTCACTTCTGCCACATGCAGGACAGCTTCCGTATGGATTCTTTTCATATTGCTATGCGGCGTACCCTTGCAGGCACAGACCAACGCGAACCATCCGGGCATTGCTCCATCGAAAGCCCAGGCGAAGAAAATGAGCATACTGACCGATTTCACCCCGTCGCCATCGGTCATCTACTTCCATGATGTTGTCTACGCCCATGAAAGCGATATGGACCTGCATCTGCAGATCGTCAAGCCCGACACCCAGGCTGGCGTCAAGCTGCCCTGCATCATCTATATCCAAGGCTCTGCCTGGTTCAAACAAAACTGCTATGCCAAAATCCCCGTTCTCTCAGAGTTCTGCAAACGCGGCTACGTCATTGCCAGTGTCGAATATCGTCCCTCCACAACGGCCACCTACCCGGCACAGATCCAGGATGTGAAGACTGCCGTACGTTTTATGCGCAAGAATGCCGAAAAATACAATGTCGATACCGCCAACCTCTTTATCTGGGGCGACTCATCAGGCGGCAACATGTCGCTCCTTGAAGCGCTCACGCAGGATGAACCCTCGCTCGACACGAAAGACTACGGTGCCACATCGCTGGCCGTCAATGCCACAGTCGCTTTCTATCCGGTGACCGACGTACTGCGCATGCAGGAATTCGCTCCCGACTATATGGATCATATCTCGGCCAACAGTCCCACAGGCACGCTCTTCGGACATATCCCCGTGATGGAGAACCCGGACAAAGTCAAGACGGCCAGCCCTATCATCTACGTCAGCAAAGACAAAGCCTCCACCACTGCTCCGATATTGATCATGACCGGCAACCGCGACAATGTTGTTCCCTACGAGCAGAGTGTCATCATGGCCGACAAGCTCGAAGAATGCGGCTATCGCTACACATTCTACAAGCTTGAGGGTGCTGACCACGGCAGCTGGGAGTTCTGGACTCCGAAGACACTCGATATCGTCGATCGCTTTTTCAAAGACAACCGCAGGAATTAAGCCCAGGCGATCAAAGCGCCTTCAGCACGCAGGCTGCTGCGCCTGCCAGCATCAGGGTATATCCCGAGATGCCGAGCCAGTCGGTTTTCGGGAAGGTCTCTCTGAGTGCAAGCTGTCGCCTGCCGGGGTCTTCTCTTCCGGCATGATCGTCGCTGGAGGCTGCCGGTGACAACGGCCGGAGAGTGCTGCCGGCGTCTTCTCCTCCTTCAGCGACAGGAGGGAAAGGATCGCCCCAAGAACGGCCAGCGTCACTTCCGTCTCGCCTTTCCACAGGGAGAGCAGGCAGAGGAGGATCAGGCAGAGGGTTAGCAGGTGTACACTGCCCGTCGTCGTTTTTCTTCCGTTGGGGGAAGATGATCCGGGCCAGACTGATAAGAAACTGTAAGATGATTTCAAGATATTTCATGTTTTTAAATCGTTTAATGATCACTGTTTATACAAATTACTCAAGCGGCTTTGCGATCCGACTCGAGGCCGGTCTCGCGTTCGATCCTGCTGCATAAGCTCACAAGCGCCTGCCGGTAAGCCTCGCGGTCGTCGCCGTTGACCTCGCTGATATAGCGGCTGTAAGCAATCTCGCGGGCGAAAGCTTTCGGGAAAGCGCTCATATTGGCCGCCAGCGGATACACCTGGCGCAGCAGACGGGCATAGTCCATAAACGAATCTTCGGGTGCATGATAAGTGCGAAACGCAAGCGAGCTCTTACCCGGCTTCACCGTCGTACCCGGCCACCACCGGTTGCCCTTGCCATAGCCTGTCATCCCGAAGTAGTTGTTATACCGCATACTGAGAAGGCTCTGCCCCCATCCGCTTTCGAGGGCTGCCTGCGCCAGTATCACCACCGGGTTCACATTAAAAGCTTCTCCCGCCATGACGGCCGGGAGAAGAAAAGTATTTATAAATGCTGTCGGTTTCATTGTCCTCCGAATTATGATGATTACTCATGATCGGTCAAACATCCCCGTTACGGGGATGCCATAACCGGTCCCGACTATAACTCGCCCGGTTTTTCTTCCGAGTTGTCGCCGGAGCTTTCCTTACTATCCTCCAGTTTCACGAACGTCGGTTTCGTCGTGATCTCCTTCAGAATCTTCCCGGGAGTAAACACGATACGTCCCTTCTTGAAGAGCAGAACTTCGAAGTCCTTCTTCTCCGCCGCGCCCTTGCTCCCGGCTATCATGCGGAAGTTGCCGAAACCACCCATTTGAACCACGTTCCCACTATCGAGAAGGTTCTTCATCACATTGATGAGTCCGTCCACCACCAGTTCGACCTCCCCTTTCTTTGCCGTGCAATAGTCCGAAACCATGTCGCACAGCTTATTAAACGAAGTCTTCTCGAGTGAGCGCACCTGCCCGTAATAAAGTTTAGACCCTTCGGGAGCGCCCTTAGTCATATCTTTTCTCAAAATGATACGATACTTTAATGACATAACTACAAAATTTTAATGATTAATACTACTGACAATCTGATGCTGTTGCTTCGCGAATAACAACAATACAAAGATACGACACCCCGCATGAGCGAATGCGACATACAGCGACATATGGGGAATTAGGTGGACATATGGGGTAATAAAAATAATTTTCCTGCAAATGGCTTGCTTATCCAAAAAGATTGAACTAACAAATATTGTATTCAGATCATACATACATTGATTTATTCACTTTCTAATCCCATCAACAGATAAATTTTATATCAACACTAAAAATATCCGTAAAAAAATTACGGAATACAGTTTGTATTGTATACCTTTGTAAAATCGATTAAGATAGGAGGTAACGATATGCTAAATAAATTTGCCGTAACTAACTACAGAGGCTTTGCTCAACGCATCGAGCTTAACTTGTCTCATCCCGGTAACTATACGTTTAATACGTTTGCCGTAAAGGATGGGATTGTAAAGAATGGGATTATCTATGGACCTAACGGCTCAGGCAAGTCTAATTTGACCTTGGCTATATTTGATATAGTGAACCACCTTTCCCAAAAATGGAAGAAACCCGACTACTACACCAATTTTGTATATGCCGGTAATGCCACTGCTCCTGTACTATTCGAATATACCTTTAGGTTCGGAGAAAACCTGCTTCTGTACAAATATGCTAAAGATGCAAATGGGAACTTAATATCCGAGCATCTGGAAGTGAATAACAAGCTCATATTTAATCGTAAAAACGGGAAACTGGACATTGACGATAATGTATATCCGATGGATGCGACGAAGAAAGACGCCTTGGCTACGAATGCCAATAATGTGTCCATCGTAAATTTTCTTTTGACATCGTATCCTCTTCCTAAAGAACATTATTTAATTAAACTTCAGCAATTTACAAATTCAATGTTATGGTTCCGTTGTCTTGATAAACGCGAGTTTATCGGATTAGATAGTACGTGGACTAATTTCGAAGAATTCATTATTCGTAACGGACTGGTGAAAGACTTTGCCGACTTTATTTACAGAGTCAGCACCCAGCATTTTGACTTTGTTGAACCGGATATGAGTAATAAGGTGCTCTATTGTTCTTTCGGCCAGTCAAAAATAGCATTTGACGAGATAGCATCCACAGGCACGCAATCACTTATGTTACTTTATTATTGGATTAAGCAAATGGGAAAGGCCTCTTTTGTGTTCATCGACGAGTTTGATGCGTTCTATCATTTTAAATTGTCATTCGAAGTGTGCCGTCAATTGTTTGCACTGGATTGTCAAGCTTTTACGACTTCACATAATACCTATCTGATGACTAACGACCTGTTGCGTCCCGACTGTAACTTCATTCTCAACGACAATGTAGTAAAACCGCTGAACGAATGCACAGAAAAAGAACTGCGGTTTGGCCACAACATAGAAAAAATGTTCAGAGGAGGTACATTTGCCATATGATATTATTCGTGTTTGAAGGCCAAAAGCGAGAGCCTGATCTTTATCAAACGATTCAAACGTTGTATTTTTCGAATAGCAATCAACAGATAATTTGTTCTTTCGGAAATAACTTATATGAGTTGTATAGGGAACTTCAAAAATACGAAGGCGATGGTGATCTCGTAGCTTTGCTCAAAGAAAAATTTAAAAGCAAGAAGAATAATCCATTTGCCAATGTGCAGCGTTCGTCAGATTTTTCTGAAATCTATCTCTTCTTTGATTATGATTTTCACAATAGAAATTTGCCTCTCGAAGAGCTGAATCGCGAAGTAGACGAAATGTTAAAGCTGTTTTCTGATGAATCAAATAATGGCAAACTATATATCAACTATCCTATGGTGGAATCCATCCGCTACACAAAGAAATTACCTGATTCTGATTACTATTCTTATGTGGTTAGTCGTAAGGATTGCAACAATTTCAAGCATCTAGTTGCTAATTTTTCGGCATATAATAATTTGGATTATATACAGATTGACAAGCGAAAAAAAACATCAACACAACGATTAGATCAACTTCGTCAAAATTGGGAGCATTTAAAGAATCAGAATATAAATAAGGCCAACTATCTCTGTTCTGGGAACAATTGCATCCCTGATTCCAAGGATGACATAGCACAGATAAAAATATTCAATAGTCAGTTAACTAAATATGTTCTTACTGAGAGTTGTCATGTTTCCATTCTTAATGCATTTCCTTTATTCCTATATGATTACTTTCCTATTAATAAACAAGGATAATTCTTTAAAATAACATATTATTATTACCTTCGCGACAACGGTAGTTTCGCTGTTATCCGGTGAGGGCAACTTCTTTTTGAGAGGAGATGCTGTCTTATCGGGAATAAACGCTCCGCCTCAGATGGAGGCATTGAGAGGCGAGCATCGGGGTTCAAGTAAGCAATTTAAAGACTATAAGATATGCAGGACATAGTAGACGGGCGCTGCGGCTGGTGCACAGCCAACGAGCTGTACATACAATACCACGATCAGGAGTGGGGAAAACTCGCCACCGACGACAAGACGCTGTTCGAGTTTCTTGTGCTGGAAAGCGCCCAGGCAGGATTAAGCTGGATCACCATCCTCAGAAAACGGAAAGGCTACCGCCAGGCTTTTTGTGATTTTGATGCCGAACGTGTGGCGCAGATGACCGACGACGATGTCGAGCGACTGATGCATTTCGACGGCATCGTAAAAAACCGTCTGAAGATCAAAGCGACAATCACCAATGCAAGGATGTTTCTCGCCATACAAGAGGAGTTCGGCAGCTTTTACAACTACACGCTGTCGTTCCTTCCCGACAGAAAACCGATCATCAACGACGTCCGGACGTTGAGTGAGGTCAAGGCGTCGTCACCCGAATCCGATGCGATGAGCAAGGACATGAAAAAGCGCGGATTCAAGTTCTTCGGAACAACGATCTGCTATGCCCATCTGCAGGCCTCGGGATTCGTTAACGACCACCTCGTGGGCTGTATCTGCCGAAACAGATGACTGCCGGCGGGTGAGTCGGGCTACGCGTTTCAGACGCTCGGACAACAAACCGTAAAACACTGTGAAGCAAGAAGATTATGTTGGCGGAATTAAAAAGATAAATGATAGACATATAAAAGTTGCACCTATTGTAGAAAATTTGTACGGTGTTTTGATTTGATAACTGCAAATATTTGATTAACTTTGTAAGTGCTCAAATAATAGCGCTAATACATGGAAACGGATATAAATAATAATATATTATCATTTATAAATAGAACGCCGGACTCATTAATGTCGGGCGTTGCCCAGCGCGTCAAACAGAGACGATTGGAAAAAGGATGGACACAAAAGATACTTGCGGCAAAGGCGGGTGTCTCATTACCGTCATACCGGCGTTTTGAATCATCGGGCGAAATCTCTTTGCGTTCATTGGTTATGCTTGCTTTTGCTTTGGATATGACGGATGAGTTTGGATTGATGGAACATGGAAGCTTTCACCGGCATATGACCTTCTGCCAAGCAACGGATTTAACGGCTACCATACTACCACCTTATACGGCAAAGGAGAACCTGCTCTTGCCGATACGCTAACCGTGGCAGCTGAGATAGGATTACCCAAACAGTACGCATCTCAGATAATCAGCGAGTTGACAGAGATAATAACAACCCGATTGGAAGAGTCAAGTATGCGCTAAGCTAATTCCGCCAACGGGTTTGTAATATACTACTTTATTTAGTGGTGCAATACGTTCTATGTGGTATAATAGAAAGATTCTACTTTTAAAATCATACCACTCAAATCAGTGGTACAATAAATTTTATGTGGTGCAATAATTTTATATCTTTGTCGTTATTAAGCCAATAAGTACATTCAAATAATAATTCGTATGGAGAATGAGACTTTAAATATATATAAGCAGTGGAAAATATTAGAACCTCAAAGAAGTGAGTTCAAGCAGTACATTGCACAAAAGTTTATGCTGGAATTTAACTATAACTCTAATCACATAGAGGGTAACACATTAACTTATGGTCAGACAGAACTCTTACTTTTGTTTGGCAAAATCATAGGTAATGCCAAGATGAAAGATTTAGAAGAAATGAAAGCTCACAATGTAGGCTTACAATTGGTTAAAGAAGAAGCCTTACAAAAGAAGAAAATTCTAACAGAAATTTTTATTCGACAACTTCACAGCATATTACTACGAGAAGATTACGAGGTGTACAGACAATTACCCAACGGTTTACAGACAAGTTATACTGTGCATGCCGGTACATATAAAACCAGACCAAATTCCGTTATAACCCGTACTGGCGAACGATTTGAATATGCTTCACCTGAAGAAACTCCGGCACTAATGAATGATTTAATTTCTTGGTATAATGGTGCTGCTGAAAAAGGCAAGCTAAATCCTGTTGAACTTGCCGCTCTTTTTCATTATCGTTATATCAGAATACACCCATTTGAAGATGGTAATGGTAGAATAGCGAGGTTGATGGTGAATTTTATATTATGTCGTTATGGCTATCCTATGATTGTAGTACCAAGTAAAACAAAGGAAGAATATTTATTAGCATTGAATCTTTCTGATTTAAATGCAGGATTGATTCCATCTGACGGTGCTCACGCAAGTATAGAGCAAATACAACCGTTCATAGCTTATATGGAGAAACTTGTAAGGATAGAAATGCAAAATGATATTACGATTGTAAAAGGCGAAAAAGATAGTCAATGGTGGTATGATGGCAAAATCATTAAATTCAGCAATGATAACATCAAGGCTATAATTAATGCAATAAGTAAAAATTCTGCTATAACAGTTAGAGGTCTTGCTGAAGAGATTGGTATTAATACATCTGCTATTCAACGTCATCTAAAAAATCTACAAGAAAAAGGTTATTTAGTAAGAATGGGTAATAATAAAACGGGAGAATGGCATATTGCTTTAAGTAAATTGTAAGAGGATATAAAGTAAGATTTAATCAGAAAATAGGCAAGCACTTTTCTAATGATTTGGTAATTGCATGTTCTTTGTGATAAAGACGTGCATTTTCTACATGCCACAGGAGTACTGAAAAATTATAATAATTCTAAACGGTTATCTGTAATTTTCTTAAGACCTCATTGATTGTCATGCAAGAGACATCAAAATGGCTACAAACATCAGGTATCTTAATTTTCTTACCTCCATTTGCTGAAGTCTCATATGTAACAACAGAATAGCCCTCTTTCAAAGCTTTAGCATTCCAATATGATACATGTACATCCATTGGATAAAAAATTTTGTATCCAGAAATTAAAATATTTGCGTCAATCAAAAACTTCATTTGCTATATATTATATCTGGCTTGTTATTACTTTGTCAAAAGAGGTGCCGTGAAGTCCTGTTAATCTATAGGCATCCAGATGAAGCAGGTATCCACTTCGGACAGCTGTGTTAACATAGAGTCCAAACAACTTACCTATCCTCTTTGCTGCAATTCGGTAAAAATTACCGCTTTTTGATTGCGGCTTTGTGAGCAAAATCCAACGTGCTCTATAGTTAATGTAAAACTCATGATATTCTTGAGAAGACAATAATTCCAATGCATATGCTCTTCTTGCAATAACTAAAGAGCTAACCTTAAACTTTTTCGCACACTTATCAATTGAGCGTTCTGTTGCATTCCACTGCGAAATGAACAACATCCTCGGAACAAGAAAATTTGCAGCAACTGAATCGCAAAATCTTTCGCAGTCATCATTATGATCTTCAATACCGCCAAATCCGGCGCTAACACCCAAAAGAAGGTGCGAGAACTCATGAATTAAAGTAAAGAGTTGAGCATTCTTTGAATCGTCATTGTTGATAAAAATGAATGGAGCAGTCTTGCTAACGAGAGTAAATCCACGACATTCTTCAACCGACAGCTTTCGATGAATATTATTGCCAACTATACCATTAAAAGATATAATTATTCCAAGAGATTCTAATTGCTGTGTTATCTTATTTACAGCAGAAGCAGAATTTCTCTCTCCAAAAGCCCACGTTTCGTCCAGTTCTAATAATTCTCTAATCTTTGCAACAGCACATTCAACTCCATCGTGCAAAGAAAGACTTGCAACAAATTGAAGTTCTTCGGCATCCAACTGCTCTTGAATATACTCTTCCGCCCATTCTTGTCGGTATTGCATCGTTTGAACAGTCTCGTATACATTGAGATTCATATTTGTTGAACTTGAAGAGCCTCTAAATAATGGAATCGGCATAGTCTCAATTGGAGGCGTGCTTAAAAAGAGGTAACCATAAGGCACATACATCTTACTGGCAAAGTCCTCAAGTTGACGCGCTGTAGGATGCTTTTCTCCTTCAACCCAACTACGTACCTTATCATTCTCATCAAGATAGGCATCCACATTGTGCCCGGCACGTTGTATTGCCCAAGTGAGCATATTTGGTCTTATGTTTTCGATATAAGTTGCCATTTTCTTCCTTTACCTTTTACAAAGGTACTTCATTTTTCTCTAACCTAATCAGAGAAACTCCAGAAATTACATTCTATTATGTAGTTTTTGTCTTAATTGTGTCTATTTATAGCCGATAGTAAGTTTCTTATTATGGTTTTTGGTTAGCCTCTTTTTGCGGGATATAATAAACATCATGATGTGCCTTTATCTGTTGTCCTCTCCATTTCCAGCAACCATCAAGTTGTAGCAACATTCTATACGCAGTATTTTTATTTGTATTTTACTTTTTCGTATAATTATTACCAAAATATGGAATAGAATTTGTTTTTCTGTTTTTGTATATGTATATTTGCAGAAAGTAATCTTATATAAAAGAGGTATGATAGCTGAATTCAAATTCAAAAATTTCTTTTCCATAAGAAGCGAACAGGTATTGAGCTTCGAACCGACAATGGATACATTCGGAAAGGATGAGTATTGCTATGAAGTTAAAGACGGAGTTAACTTGCTAAAGATAGCTACCATATACGGAGCAAATGCTTCCGGTAAAACCAATATTCTAATTGCTCTCTCTTTTTTTAGAGATTTAATGGTCGATATGCCTAAAGACAGAACCGAAGAGATAGATTTTACTCCTTTTCTTCTTGATGATGAATCAAGAAAAAGCAGAACAGAAATGTCTATGGCATTCTATTTAAAGAAAGAGCGTTATAATCTGTCCGTTATACTGGATAATAAACGTATTTATTCCGAGAGATTAGAATTCTATCCCGGAACGCAACCAGCCGTTTTATATAATAGAATATATAATCAGGACAATGATATTTCGGAAGTTAAGTTTGGGAATAAACTGGGCATCGGGAAGAAAGGACAAACAGCGATTGTCGGTAATACAATAAATAACTGTACCGTATTGGCAGCGTTTGGCAAATCCAATGTTGAGTCTTCCCGCCTAAACATTGTGTATAATTTCTTTTCAAGCAGCATTAAAGATATTTTGCAGCCACAAGTATCATTGACAACTTTTGCAAAGAAACATCTTAATGATGACAAAGATGGAAGTCTAAAAAGATTCCTTGTCAATTTTCTTAAAGCATCTGATTTTAATATCAGCAATATAGAATTAAAAGAAGAGGAAGTCTTGATTACCCCTGAGATGCAAAAAATGATTGAAGTCGCACCTATTTCAGAGGAAGCAAAGAAGCAGATGTTCCAAAAGGGAAAGATAACAAATGCAGAATTAATGTTTAGTCATACGACTGACCACGGAGATTTCGTATTGCCGGAAGGAATGGAGTCAAGGGGAACTATTCGTTTTATGGGAATAGCTGTTCTTCTCAAACAATTGCTGTTAGAGCAAAAAATCATTTTGGTTGATGAAGTGGAGACAAGTCTCCACTATGAATTATTGGCTTATTTCATAAAAGTGTATTTGGCAAATAGTTGTAATCCTTCACAGTTAATCTTATCCACACACGACATTAATCTGTTGGATGAGGACTTCATTAGAAGAGATACCATTTGGTTTACAGATAAGAATAATTCTGGAGAAACCCTCTTAACACGTCTTTCTTCTTTAGGCTTACATAAGAACTTATCTCCGTATAATGCTTATAGACAAGGCAAGTTGGTGAAATTACCATTCCTGGGAAGTATTTACCTTAAAGATGATAAGCTATGCGAAGAAAAATAAACAAGAGTATTGCTATTATTGGAGAAGGTGAAACAGAATGGTTTTACTTCGATTCTCTACGAATAGCTAAACGGTATCCATTTCGGTTGGTACCGGGAATGCCTTCACATTCCGACTTTGGTCATATTCTTTCATTAGCTGATAGATATTTAAAAGAAAAGTTTGACTATGTAATTTGTCTTATCGATATGGATAGGATGAAACAACTCCCTGCGGAGATGACAAAATATCAGGCAATCAAACGTAAACGAGAATATAAATCCGTATGGTTTATAGAAACGCATCCATGCACGGAATTTTGGTTCTTGCTTCATTTTCTGCCTGACTTGCCAAAACGCAAATATAACTCATGTGATGAATTACTGCTCGAATTGCAAAAGTATATGCCAGGTTACGAAAAGACAAAACGTTATTTTCGCAAGACTGATCTATATACGTTTCTTGAAAAGAACGGAGACATCGAGCGTGCTGTGAGGAATGGAAAACTACTAAGTGAACTAAGTAAATCAAATCAGGAAGATGAGATTTGCTATTCGGAGGTTTATAAAGTGATAGAGATAATAACTTCAATGATATAAGTGAATTCCTTATATAAAAACGACAAACAATATTGTCATCAATGAATTAGAGTATGATAGATCCTTTAGCAATAAGTTTAATAACAAGTTTTTTAACAAGTTATTTCCCGAGTAAATTATTAGATACCCTATTAGAAAATAAAGAAAATATAGCGACTGCAATTTATAAAGTATATAATGAGTCACAAAAAATATTTTCAAACACAGATGATATTGTAGAAGACGATATAAAGAAAATACATTTTGCAACTGCTGAAATTACAAGAGAGGCAGTTATAAAATGGCTATTTGATGCCACATATTCTGTCAACGATTTGTGTGATGAGCTTTCAAAAATAAATAACATACAAGCCTTTACCACAAACGATGTAGAAAAATTTCTTTGTGAAATCGAAACCTGCTCAAAGCATAATATCATTTTATCTCCAATTATTGCAATTAAAAAGATAGAGGTATTGTCAAGTGATGTTAAGATAATACTAAATCCTAATCTGATAATTTCTCCCGAAGAGTTCATCTCTCAATATGAACAACCTTGCCTTAGGATTGCCACACCATTGAGTAATACGTTTTGTGGCAGAGAATCCGAGATAAAAGATGGATTAACTAAATTAGATAAATCGGATATTCTTATTGTGACTGGAGATCCCGGTGTTGGGAAAACAAAGTTAGGACTTGAATTATGTAAAAGATTTGCAACCAAGAACAACGAATATAAATTTTATTGCTTAACTAATTTTAATACAGAAGATGTTTATACGGCATTTCATAGCATAATTCAAAAACAAAAGCATATTATAGTTTTTATTGATGATGCGAACAGAGTTGGCGGAAATTACTTAGCTATTCTTCATCATTTAAAAATGGTTAAAAAAGGCGATTTGAAAATTGTAGTGTCGGTGAGAGATTATGCTTTGGATTCTATTATGGCAAAGACATATGATTATGATTACGAGAAAATGAAGATATTACGTTTTTCAGATGAAGACATTTCGAACATATTAGATTCCAACGGCTTTAATTTTAGCTATGCATGCAAATATCGAATCAACCTGATATCACGAGGAAATGCCCGCCTTGCCATGATGTGTGCAAAAGTTGCCCGTGAAACAAACAGGTTAGATTCTTTAAGAAATGCAAGTGAATTGTTTGAGTTGTATTTTTCTCCTATTTATAATGATGTAATAAAAGCAAGCGGAGAAGACTCTTTGAAAGTATTAGGAATTATATCTTTTTTCAGAGTACTTCACAGAGAATACGAAGAGCCCAATAATACAATATATCGTGAATTTAGAATAAGTAGCGACCGATTTTGGAATGTATGCCAAACATTAAATCAACTGGAATTAGTTGATTTATACGAAAATGATGTCGTAAAAATATCAGATCAGATATTGGCTACATACATCCATTACAAAGCTTTCTTTACCGAAGATATTCTTTCTTATAAAACAATTATTAATTGTTTCTTGGATAAGCACAATCATATCAAAGACAGTATAATACCCCTAGTAAATAGTTTTGGATATGACTCCATTGAATCCCAAATAAAGCAATGTGTAGAGCCAATATTCGATGAAATGGATAGTAGCTTTGATCATTCTAAACTAATGTTGCTGATTGACTCATTTTGGTTCTTCTTACCGAATAAGTCTTTATTATATTTGAAGAGATGGACAGAACAGTTGGATTCGGTGGACGAAGATTTTATTTTTGAATTTAATCATAACGATTATGCGCTTCGTAGTACACCTAAAGAATTAGAGGTATTATCAATTTTAGGAACAAAAAATTTCGACTATACAGAAACGGCATTGGAATTAATGTTTCAAATAATATTAAAACAGCCGTATAATACCCCATTTCTAATTAAGGCTTTTGAAGAAGAATGGACGATTGGGCGGTTTTCAATAGATCATGGTTATTACCTTCAACACTCATTAGTTGATTTTATAGCACATAAAATATCGGATTCTGACGAAAAACGACTTTATTCAAGAATGTTGATTCGAATTGCTAATAGTTTATTAAAAACTGAATTCAACGAAACTGAGTGCAAAGGAAATAAATACACAATGTACAGGGGACACGTTTCTTCAGATAAACTATATTTGGATCTGCGAAAAAAAGTATGGACTACTTTGTTTACTCTTACAGACACACATCCATTAGAATTTAGACAACTTTTATTATCTCATCCAAGATGGTATGATAAAGAAACAATATCCATTTATCAATTCGACTTATCTATACTAATAAAAAACATCAAAATGAAGTTTTCAGAGAACAACTTCTTGGATTGCTATGTTGTTCATCATTTTTTCGAGCAATACAAATGGATGAAAGTTCAGTTTGACAAATCTATTTTGAGCGAATTCTCTTGTCATCTACTAAACGTTCTTATGGTCTTTTCACAAAATGAAGACAGACTAGATCTTAGAGATTCTATAAAGGCAAGGCAAAACAAAATATGTAACTATTGTCGTGGCTATGAATTGCCGCAATACATGAAACTATTATCCGATATTAATGCAATCGCTGAGGTTAAAAACCAACTCAAAGAGCAATATATTGCATCTTATGAGCAAGATGTGATGAAAGCGATTATAGTTAACAGTCCAGATCTTTATATTGATGTCTTGAAATATATTTTATCGACGGATATAAATAAGATAGTGCCTAGCTCTGTATGGCAATATGTGCAATTAGAAAATGCAGATATCAACAGATTGATAAATGTAATAACAGAACAATTAGGATTGCCACATAGGATAAATTGGCTATTACAAGTATATTCGAATATTCCAGAAGTAAGATTTACGGCATCATTTGTAGAAGAAGTACATTCCATTTTATCACAAAACTCATTAACGGGTGTGGACTTTTGTCCAATATTTCAAATTATAGAAAACAGCAAGAAGTTTATACCTGTTAATGAGCATTGGAATACGATTCTTAGTATTATCAGGGATAGAATTTCACAAGGTGATTTAGTGTTTGTGGACTGTCAGATATTAGAAGAAAAATTAGATTTAACAACCGACCACAATCTGCTATTTAACATTTACATTCAATCAGCAAAGAATAATCCTAATGGATATTATGATCTTGAAAATAAGATTATTTCTCGGATATTGGAAAAAGACTCAAGTTTGATTATTCCTTATTTAAAATTAATGTCCCATTAAAGTGAATAAATTGCTCTTTGAAATAATTGAAATATAGTCTATTAAGCTGTATTTTGAAATGAAACGGACTTGATTATGTAACTTTGCAGCCAAATATAAATGACTGCCATG